>Ga0256405_10005715_pt1 | contig 20941 bp, 19 predicted proteins | sample RumenRJG_02DNA_FD_189096 | JGI IMG/M metagenome (GOLD analysis project Ga0256405, IMG submission 189096) | Bovine rumen microbial communities from Lethbridge, Alberta, Canada - RJG_02 | ecosystem: Host-associated > Mammals > Digestive system > Stomach > Rumen | place: Canada: Alberta... | reverse complement strand
AGTCCCAATGTGGCCGTTCATCCTCTCAGACCGGCTACTGATCGTCGCCTTGGTGAGCCGTTACCCCACCAACTAGCTAATCAGACGCAGGCCCATCCTTCAGTGACCGGTTGCCCGGCCTTTGGTGCATCAGTCATGCGACCAATGCACGTCATTCGGTATTAGCACCCCTTTCGAGGTGTTGTCCCCATCTGAAGGGCAGGTTGCCTACGCGTTACTCACCCGTTTGCCACTAAGCTCCAAAGAGCAAGCTCTTCTTCGCTCCGTTCGACTTGCATGTGTTAAGCACGCCGCCAGCGTTCGTCCTGAGCCAGGATCAAACTCTCCAAAAAATTATTTGAAGAACCTGAATGGCTCTAAAAGTTTCTAGAATTACCTTTTAATAAAGGAATTTTAGTTTGTTGCACAAACTTTGTATGTTAGCAGCTTTTTTAGGCTGCTCCAGCCGTCAACATCATCCAATCAATTTCGCTGTAAACAGCTCATTTCTTGGGATGTTTTGGCATGGGCACCTTTATCCAATCAACTTCGCTAAAAGCTCGTTTCTTGGAAGCTGCTCCATCATCTGGCTTGAATCATGTGTGCATGATTCTTGTTGCATTGTTTAGTTTTCAAAGAACACCTTCGCTCGTTCTTTTAGTGCAATACTTCGTTGCTTCCTCCTCACCTTCGGTCGACATACCAACTTAAGTATGTCTCGGTCAGGTTCGTCGTTGCGCCTCGTCCTGCGCTAAAATTCCATCGCGATTTATGCTTTCTCATAAGCTCCTGCTCACGAGTCAGCTTGTATAATATAACTCTTTTCAAAATCCTTGTCAACAAGATTTTTTGAAATTTTACTATATTTTTAAATAATTGATGAAATAATGTATACTACCACGCTGGCAATCAAAGCGTTGACCACATTAATTTCTATCCCCATGCCAAAGAGGTCCACCACCCAAATGGCTGCTGAACCGACTATTAAACCGATAACTATATTTTTCAATATCTTAAAGGGAATAGATATCAGCTTGCCTATGATATAAATCAGTATTGCCAGTACTATAAAACCAACAAGTATTTCCATGCTAAAACCTCCATATACACTTACAGACTGACTTGCGCCAGCCTGTAAAAACACTATAGCTCAATTCTATTTTCCATGGCCCGGGAAAGAGTCACCTCATCTGCATACTCCAAATCCCCGCCCACCGGCAAACCGTGGGCAATGCGAGTCACTTTAATTCCAATAGGCTTAACCAGCTTGGCAATGTACATTGCCGTAGCCTCCCCTTCCACATTGGGATTAGTAGCCATAATGATTTCTTTGACCTCATCTCCATGCAGCCGGTTAATAAGCTCCTTTACCTTGATATCCTCCGGTCCTATACCTTCCAAAGGGGATAAGGCACCATGCAGCACATGGTATACCCCCTTGAAATCACGCATTCGCTCCATGGCAGCCACATCCTGTGGCTGTTCCACAACGCAAATTATCGAATGGTCTCTTTTTTCCGCCTTACAAATGCGACAAGGATTTTCATCACTGAGATTAAAACATACCTTACAATAGCCTATTTTTTCTTTTGCCCGCATAATGGCTCCTGCCAAGCCTTTAGCCTTTTCCATGTCCATATCCAAAACATGGTAGGCCAATCTTACAGCAGTTTTATTGCCAATACCAGGCAAAGCCCGAAAATGTTCTATTAACTCTGCTAAAGGTGCTATATATTCCATGACTTAGAACATTCCTGGAGGCAAGCCTAAGCCACCAGTGAGCTTGCCCATCTCGCTGGCCATCATTTCATCTACCTTCTTAGCGGCCTCATTAAAAGCGGCTGCCAACAAATCCTGCAGCATCTCCACATCCTCTGGATCAACGGCAGCTGGATCAATAATGATTCCTTTAACTTCTTTTTCACCGTTCATGGTAATTTTTACTGCACCACCGCCAGCGGTTACATCTACAGTCTTCTGTTTCAGCTCCTCCTGCATTGCTGTCATCTGCTTCTGGAGCTTCTGCATTTTCTTCATCATGCCGTTCATGTTGTTCATGCCACCCATACCACCAAACATTAATATATTCCTCCTTAAATATCTGAATAATTATTTGTAAATATCACATGCTAATGCTATCAAAATAACCTTTGTGCGTCAAATTCAAATTACTCCGGTAAATCCTCCGGATGTACCAACCCATCGCCGAAGACTTCCATGGCCGTATCCAACCGCTGTTTTTCCACATCGTCAAGCTCACTGATGCCAAAATCGTCATCAGTTGGTGGGGGAACGTCTTCCTGAATATTCTCCACCGGCGGCTTTGGTTCCGGACGAGCTGCCATTTCCTGGCATACCATTTGCAAAGACAAACCACTAACAGCGCCAAATGCTTCCTCAACATTTTTGCGATATACCCGCTCAATGAGACCTTTAATTACGCCTGGCGGTGTACCAATGATGAACTGGGTATCATTCATGCCCATAAAAGTACAATTCTGTATGCAGGCCAGAACCTGATTTTTACCTGTATTCTTCAATTCAGCCAAGGTCTGTTGCCATAAGGCCATGCCATCTTCGGTTACATTCACTGCTACCGGTCTAGCCATCGGCTGTATGGTCTGTGCTTTGGACGGTGCTCCCGCAGGTCGTCCACCAGCAGGCTTATTAGCTGCCGGGACAGTCGCCCCGTTTCGGAGCATCCCCATTACCTTGGCTAATTTTGCCTCCAGTTGTACTATACGACCATCATCAACAGATTTCTCCTGATTATTTGCCGATGCGCCATCACTGGCAAAATTCCCTTTTTGAGCACTTTCCCACTGACAAATCTCCAAAAGTGCCGCTTCAACGGCAATTCTTGGCTGCGGGGACCATTTCATCTCCCCTACCGCTTCATGAATCCGCCGTATAATCCAGACAATTTGCTCTTGGGTAAAGCCCGCTGCCTGTTTCTTTATGTTATCACTTTCCGGGGTGTAATAATCAACACCATCCACCAAACCGGCTGCTTTAAATATCATCAGCCCCCGGAAATGCATTCCCAACTCGCCTAATACCTGCTGCAAATCCTTGCCGGAAGCAATAAGTTCATTGACCATTGATAATACATCGGAAGCATTTTTTGTTTGCAGGGCATCAACCAGCTTATCCAACCATTCCTTGCCAACCAAGCCCAGCAACTGCTGAACCCGCTCCATGGTCAAGCTCTGATCAGAGAGCGCAATGCACTGATCCAACAAGCTGAGGGCATCTCGCATACCACCTTCAGCCTTTACTGCAATCATCCGCAGTGCTTCATCCTCTGCCTTTATGCCCATGTCATTTACCACAGTCTTCAGTCGGGCCAAAATATCATCCACAGTAATGCGCTTAAAATCATATCGCTGACATCTAGACTGAATAGTGGCCGGTACCTTATGTACCTCTGTGGTAGCCATAATGAACACCACATGCTCCGGTGGCTCTTCCAAAGTCTTTAACAGTGCATTGAACGCCTCAGTTGTAAGCATATGCACCTCGTCAATGATATATACTTTAAATCGGCCATTTACCGGAGCAAATTTTACTGTCTCACGCAAATCACGTATTTCGTCAATACCACGGTTTGATGCTGCATCTATTTCAAATACATCCATAGAATTACCGGAATTAATCCGCTGACAAGCGGGACATTCATTACAAGGCTCTGTGGTCGGTCCCTTTTCACAATTAAGGGCCTTGGCCAAAATCTTAGCTGTACTGGTTTTACCTGTACCCCTAGGGCCTGAAAAAAGATAGGCATGACCTATTCGCCCACTTTTTATGGCATTGGCAAGAGTATGACTGACATGATCCTGTCCAACCAAATTGGCAAAATTGTCCGGCCGCCACTTTCTATAGAGAGCCATATAAGCCATATACCCACCTCCTAAAATTCTCCCCTATTATACCACATAAAAACAGGCCATGAAAAACACCAAAGCATTTTTCACAGCCCCATTCAACTCTTTTCAACATTGGGCCACAGTCCCCAGGCTACCTCACGGCACAGATAACGATTCACTTATCGCTGCTTCCTTCCGGACCTGACGAGGTTCATGAGGCCACCTTGCGCGAGACCAAGACACTGCGGTCCAATCTTGAAAAGAATCACCTATTTTTAGGTATAAAAATGGCGGAGAGTGAGAGATTCGAACTCTCGGTACAGTAACCCGTACACACGCTTTCCAGGCGTGCTCCTTCAACCACTCGGACAACTCTCCACTTGTTTGAATAAAAGTAAAAATATTAAATTATCGTTGTCGGCTCATCACAACATAGGTAAGTCTAACAGACTTTTATTCTTATGTCAACCATTTTTTACAAAAACAAACCCAGGGGTTTCAGATATCCCAAAACCCCTGAAAGAAAAGCTGTATTTTAATAAATGAACTCATCCTCTGCCAAATAAACAATAAAGGCCCCAAAATCAGTCACCACACGCATGGCAATCATGCTGCTAGCCACCGGACTTACATTTTGGCCACTACGTGGCATATCAAGATCCATATCAAAGTCCTGTCCGGATAAGTTGACAATGTATAAGCCGTTTAACACATTGATGAATTCCGCCAGGCTATCCTCAGCCAATTCGTCGATCTCCGTCAAGGATTCACCGCTATACCTATTGGCCATATCCAAAAAAACTGGATCCTTAGCCAACAAAGCTACTGCCAAAGACAGCTGCCCTCCCATACTCTGGGATACAAGACGGGTCCCTTCCGTATCAAGCTCATCAACCTCGGCCAAAACCACGGCATCAGTATTCATGAACCGCTGCAAGGCCCCAACAAACATCTCTGTATATTCACCATACATATCCCCAACTGGGTTCATGCCCTCATGTTTATCGATAATCTTGCTTACAGCATCTTTTATTGGTCTTACATCATCATTGTCATACTCACGGAAACAACGATCCAAGGTTTTTAAGTCCGCAATTTTTTCATCCAGTAGCGTTTGTGCTATACGGGCAGCCCCACGACCAGCAATCCCATTTTGCAAACTTTTCAACTGAGCTTCCGAAAGCATTTTCTTTTCTTCCAGTGCCTTAGCACCATCAGCTGCAGCGGATAATTCATCAATCTGACTTTCTGATAACAAGTGCTGCTGTATGGCCAAGACATGGAGCTGTGGAACTGCATGGGCTGATTTAGGCAAAATCGTGCTAACGTTACCAGCGTTCAGCACACCGGTATTCAGCAGATACTGTGAAAAGTATCTATTTCCCATTTTCCTCAACCTTTCTCCGTATTCTCTCAACAGCCATCTTAATCTGGTCTGGTGTGTACGGCTTCTGGATAAAATCCAAGGCACCTAAATCCAAGGTCTCCTTCAATTTCTGCGATGTCCCAGCCGAAGAAAGCATGATAACTGGAATGTCAGGATTAACTTCCTTTATAACCTGAAGAGCTTCAATACCTCCTACCTCAGGCATAACAATATCAAGGATAACACCATCAGGCTGCTCCTGAAGATCCTTCATGATAGCCTCTTTGCCGTTTTCTGCTTCAATAACCTCGCAGCCAAGCTCCTCCAATACTGCACGGAGCTTCTTGCGCAAAAGCTTTGAATCATCAGTAATAAGGATTTTTAACTTATCAGCCAATTATGCCACCTCCCTTTCACAAATTATTCCAATTCATTATGACATAATCAGAATTTTTTAGTCCTTTTTTAAATTTCTCTATAATGTCAATTTTTCCTGCTGATTATCGTAATTATTTTAATATTTTATGGAAAATTCTTCAAAATATCCTCTTAAATAATTGCCACTTTTTCAATAACAAAATGGGCTGCAGGAAAACATCCTACAGCCCAAAGAAATACTTATTTTATTGGCAACACAATGTCAGCAAATCAGCCCACAATACCTGGAGTAGTCATGGCCTTTGGTGCCAAAATCTTATCCAGCTTTTCCTGAGTCAACAAGCCCTTCTCCAGAATTACTTCCCGGATTGGACGACCGGAATTGTACGCTTCCTTGGCCAACATAGCAGAATTCTCATAACCAACATGTGGCAACAGCGCTGTAACAATACCTACGCTCTTATCTACCCATTCCTGACACTGCTGGGTGTTTGGCTGCAAGTTAATCAGCAGCTTGTCCACAAAGCCATCTACTGCATTGGTGAGATAATTCATGGAATTAAACATGTTGAAGGCCATAACTGGCTCCATAACATTCAGCTCGAACTGGCCATTTTCCACACCAAAGGATACAGCCAAATCATTACCGATAACCTGATAACAGGTCTGGTTCAAAACCTCGGCAATAACTGGGTTTACCTTACCTGGCATAATGGAGGAACCAGGCTGACGCATTGGCAGCTTCAACTCATTCAAACCGCAACGAGGGCCGGAAGCCATCATACGGAAATCATTCGCCATCTTGATAAGCACCAAAGCAGTATTTTTCAATGCTGAAGATACATCAGCAAAACCATCGGTATTGTTGGTAGCATCAATCATGTTATCAGCAGTACGATAGGTTTCCCCGGTAACCTCACTGAGCTTCTTGGCAACATTCTTAATGTATTCAGGCTCAGCATTGAGGCCAGTACCTACAGCGGTGCCGCCCATATTCATATAATGAATGGTCTCAATAGCATGCTCAATGCGGCTGATGCCCCGACGAACCGAGGAAGCATAGGAGCCCATCTCCTGGCCAAGGGTAATTGGCACAGCATCCTGCAAATGGGTACGGCCCATCTTAATTATATCGGCATATTCCTGGGATTTCTTTTCCAGCTCGGAAGCCAAACGATCCAAAGCCCCCACCAGCTTCTTGGCCTTATGGCTAAGGCAAACCTTAATAGCTGTTGGGAAGGTATCATTAGTGGACTGAGCCATATTACCATGATTATTAGGAGAAATAATGTCATAACGACCCTTTTCCTTGCCGCTCATCTCCAAAGCCCGGTTACAGAGAACCTCGTTCATGTTCATGTTGAAGGAAGTACCAGCACCCCCCTGAATAGGGTCAACTGGGAACTGATCCAACATTTTACCAGCAATAATTTCATCAGCAGCGGCTACCAAAAGATTACCTACCTCTTCTGGCATACGACCGGTAGACATGTTGGCCAATGCCGACGCTTTCTTTACCTTGGCCATGGACTGTACAAAGTCTGGATCAACCTTCTGACCGGTAATGCGGAAATTTTCTACCGCACGGATAGTCTGCACACCATAATACACATCATCCGGAACTTCCAACTCACCTAAAAAATCATGCTCTTTTCTCATCTTTTTCTCTCCCTCTCTGAATTTAATTTTGTAATCCCCTACGTTCTTGTATTTTGTATACAATATTCTTTAATTGAAGAATACCATTATATATATCAACTTGCAAGTAATTTTCATATTATTTTTGAAATAAATATATTGACAGATAATGTATGCATGATAAAATACATATGAACAGATATTCAGATGTATAACTATTCATATGAATTGGTACTGCCACAACGCTGTTTGCACTATGTGTCAGTACAGTAGAAAGGAGCTATTATGAAGAAAAACATAAAACTTGAAGGGCTGGATTGTGCCGTTTGTGCCGGCAAAATGGAGGAAGCTATTGGCAAATTGGATGGAGTTAATAGCTGCAAAATCAGCTATATGACTCAGCGAATGCTGTTGGAGGTTGTCGATGAATGCTTTGATAAGGTTATGTTATCAGCCGAAAAGATTATCCATGATTTGGAGCCAGATGTAATTATCAAAGTCTGATAGGGCGGTGATGCTATGACTAGCAAGCAACGGAAAACTTTGTGCAGAATAATTCTGGCAATTATCCTTTTGGCAGCCGGGCTTCTTGCAGGGGAAGGAACAACCACTGGCATAATTCTTTCCCTATCATCCTTTGCCTTGGTGGGGTGGGATGTTTTATACAAGGCCTTGAGAAATATTCGAAAAGGACAGGTTTTTGATGAATTTTTCCTCATGTCCATAGCCTCCATAGGTGCCATTGCCATTCAGGAATATGCCGAAGGCGCCGCTGTGATGGCCTTTTATCAGCTGGGGGAATGGTTTCAGGGATATGCCACCAACCGGGTACGGACCTCCATTGGCGAGTTGATGGATATTCGCCCGGAATATGCCAATGTCCTCCAAGGGGAAGAAATACGCCAAACAGATCCCTACGATGTTGCCATTGGTGATATCATTCTCGTAAAACCCGGCGAACGCATTCCTTTGGATGGCCAAATTGTAGAGGGACGTTCCTTAGTGGATACAGCCGCCCTGACCGGTGAGTCTGTACCTCAGGAATTAACGGTTGGCGATAAGGCTATCAGTGGCTGCATTAACCAAACTGGTACCCTAAAAATCAAAACCTCCACTACCTATGACCAATCCACAGTGGAGCGGATATTGGAACTGGTAGAAACCGCCGGGGCGCAAAAGGCGAAAGCGGAACAATTTATTACCAAATTTGCCAAGTTTTATACTCCTATCGTAGTGGTGCTGGCTTTGTTGGTGGTGGCAGTCCCTCCATTGGTATTTAATGAAGATTTTTCCCTATGGCTGTATCGGGCTCTGACCTTTTTGGTTATTTCCTGTCCATGTGCTTTGGTTATTTCCATTCCCATGAGCTTCTTTGGGGGAATTGGTGGTGCTTCCCGGTCGGGAATATTAATAAAAGGTGGTAATTATTTAGAACGGCTGGCCGATGTGGACATTATTGCCTTCGATAAAACCGGCACATTGACGGAAGGTTGCTTCCAGGTCCAAAGGGTACACACTGAAGCTAATACTTCTTCTGAAGATATCCTTTTCTATGCCGCTGCCGCCGAGATAGATTCCCTACACCCAATAGCTGACTCCCTTCGCCAGGCCTATGGTAAGGAGATAAAGCGTCAGGATATCGTTAATATTCAAGAAGTAACCGGGCAAGGCATAACGGCCCAAGTACGCAATCATCAGGTTCTGGTTGGCAGTGATCGCCTGCTGAAAGATCACCATATTGATTTCACGCCAGTATCTGAACCAGGCACCATCGTATATATTGCTCTTGAAGGACAATATGCAGGCTATATTCTCATAGCCGATGCTGTAAAAAAAGATGCCCCAGTGGCCATAAAGCAGCTTCGTAAACTGGGTATCAAAAAAATGGTCATGCTTTCGGGGGATAAACAGGAAATAGCCAACAGCGTAGCCAAAACCATTGGATTGGATGGGGCTTTAGCAGAGCTTTTACCCGCTGATAAGGTTCAAGGACTGAATAATCTTTTTAGCGATGTTACTCCTGGCAAATATCTGGCCTATGTAGGGGATGGTATAAATGATGCCCCGGTTTTAGCTCGGGCTGATGTGGGTATTGCCATGGGCGGTATTGGCTCCGATGCGGCCATCGAAGCAGCTGACGTGGTACTCATGACCGATGAACCCCATAAGCTGATAACCGCTATTAAAATTGCCAAGAAGACCAAGAACATCTGCTGGCAAAATATCATCTTTGCCATTGGCATAAAAGTATTGGTAATGATCTTAGGTGCTGCCGGTCTGGCCAGTCTTTGGGCCGCCGTCTTTGCCGACGTAGGCGTAGCAATGCTGGCAGTGCTAAATGCCATGCGGGCATTGTATGTCCAAGATTGACATAACCCAGAATTAGAGTGTAAAATATTATCGTTGCGGATGTAGCTCAGATGGATAGAGCATCTGCCTCCTAAGCAGGGGGTCGGGGGTTCGAATCCCCCCGTTCGCACCATATGAGAACGACCCCAAAGTCTTTATTTATAAGGCTTTCGGGGTTTTTGTATTTTTGATAGTATTTATCATAAATGACTTTGTGGGTCCATTTGTGGGTCCATAGTAAAAAAACATAGTGAACTACAGCAATATAATGTACTAAAAAGACATGGGATTTTTAATACAAAAACATTTATCTTCCATTATATTAAGATAATCAAAAAAATCCCGAGGCCAGTTGGCCTAGGGATAATACCATCAGCTGTTAAACACCGCGCTGATGGCTTCAACTGCCTTTTCTTGCATATCGGGTAAGACATGGCTATATGTATCCAACGTAATTTTTATGCTACTGTGTCCCAGCCTTTCCATAACCACACGTGGGTGAACACCAGCCCGTAAAAGCATCGTAGCGTGTGTATGTCTCAGACCGTGAAATACAAATTTTCTTGATATTCCGCACTTGTTGAGCAGTGGACGCCAATGTCGACGCAGGAAATTAGAGAACCGGATTGGTTCACCAAATGTTGAGGTGAAAACATATTCCGACATAGTATATAAATCGCCAAGACTATCTGCGTATTTATGCTGCCATTCCCTGTAACTTTCCAAAATCTCCATATCTGCTTTTCCTATCGGAATTTTTCTTCGTCCAGTACTGGTTTTTGGCTCCTGTAATACCGCCCCTTTGCCTTTGGGATATGTCAGTGTGCGCTTGAGATTAATACAGCAATTTTCCGTATCAATATCACTCCATTGGAGTCCGAACAGCTCTCCTTGTCTCATGCCCGTTGATAAGGCCAACCGTATCAATACCGGAAGCATATTCCTTAAGAAGCCGTGCTCTAATTTACCAGCTTCTTCTATTAGGACTTTAATTTCATCCTGTGTCAAAGTTACTATCTCCACTTTTTCCGCTTTCGGTGGTTTGGTTTGCTTCACAGGGTTTGTATCTAAAAGCCCTCCAACCCGTATAGCTTCATCCAGACACATGGAGAAATAACGTCTGACAGTGCGGACACTGGTAGGGGAAAGTCCTTGTCTATTAGTTCCACCACACCGCTGAAGCAGTGCAAAATGTTTTTGCAGGCGTATTGCATCTAACTCTGATAAAAGTTCCTTACCGAAGTACGGCACAATATGATTAGTAAGACATGAACGATAAGTTTCATAGGTTTTCGGCCTCACATTTGGCTTAACATAGTCAGCAAGCCAGTGTTTAACCCAGGCTGCCACAGTTTTACCGCTGTTATTCATAGCTTGCCGCTTTTGCTCCAAATCAACTAAAAATGCCTCAGCCTTGGCTTTTGCTTTGGCCTTATTTTTACCAGCCTTTTTGCCACGGCACCGCTTGCCATCAAGGTTGGTGTAATAGAATTGATATATTACCAAATCTCTGGTTTCGTCCACGATGAAGCTACCTTCCCCGTTCATTCTTTTACTTTTGCCCATCTATATACCTCCTTGTCAAAATAAAAGCGGGCCCCCAAGGGCAGCCCGCTTTATATGATGGTTAGGATGCCTCAACCTCGGCCACAAAATCCCTTATGAAGCTAACCGGAACAAAAACTCGCTTGCCCAGCCGCTTGGAAGGTATCGCACCATCTCTGACCTGCTGGTAAACATAACTTTTAGAAGCTCCAAGCATTTTTGCCACCTCATCCACCGACAGAAACAACCTTTCGGCCTTGTTGTTATTGGTATTATCCATATTACCCCTCCTCAATCTGATAATATATGCCCGTCTTTTCCAAAATTATCATCTGTTATCGCCTTCAGCTTTGCGTAATAGCAGGTTTTGTCACTGACCCGTTCACTCTGTAGCCCGCCTAGGCTGCGGAGCTTTTTACAGACAGCATTTGGGTTCGAGCCACCAAGGTCAAGCCGTGCCGACAACGCCTTGAAGATGCCTTCAGCATCTAGCTCACGATTGACAACATCACTCAATTCGAACAAATCTTCGAAGGTCGACTTCAGGTCATCATCACTATATCGCTTGGATTGGGCGCCCTTGGCTGGTGTTTTTTCTACCTCAACCTCAGTCTCAATCACTTCGTTCAATGGATACTCCATTACGAACTTACCACCTCGATGGACGACCTCAGCAAAGGCTGCCAAGGCCTTGTTAACGATGCCGGACCGTTCCAACTCAAAGCACAAGTCTTCAAAAGCTTCTACATCAGGGGTGGCATTATCCATTGGCTTATCAAAGGGAACAACCAAAAGGCGGTTTTTCAACGCCATGGAAATAGCTCCATCTGTTGATTTTACCGGGTAATTGGTGGCAGCCAAAATCTTAAAAGTAGTGCCATCATCCCCCCCATCAGAATAGGCCTTCAGGCAACTCTCCTGCTTGCTAGCGATGCTAGCTCGAGCGACTTCCTTGACATTGGCCAATTTGATGAAATCGGCATGTTTCTTGAATCCGTCGGAAGTTATGTCGGAAAAAGTATTAGCCTCCAATATATCATCAGACCCAAGTAGCCGCAGTATGATGTTGGCAAGTCGTGTTTTTCCTGCATTTGACACCCCTTGGAATAAAAATATTTTTTTGAAAGTATTACGATTTGACAAGATGGCGCCGATAATTTCGAAAATCAGCTGTACCTTGGTCTGATTAGCACCCATCATATCAGCGAGCAAAGCGTCAAACGCACATGGTTCCGGTGCATCCGGTTCATAGGTGTATGGCAGTGAGAACCTAGAAAACCGCTTGGTGCCAGATTCTCTAGGGAAAAAATCACCAGTTTCAAAATTCAGTACCCCGTTTTGAAAGGCAACCTCAGCCGATGTCAATGGAATGAGTGCACTGGTGTCAAGGCATGAAACCTTTCGAACATTATACGCAACAATCCGGTCAATTTCAGAAGCAGTTTTCCCGGCCAAGTGATCCCCAAGTCGATCCATGAGAAAATCAGCAATGTCAATTTTTAAATCGCTTTCGGAAATCGGAGTATGACGGTTTTCTTCGGAAGCAAAAGCGTAAAATTGCCAACCTCTGCTTGCTCCTCTAGTCCGTACCTTAACGACTAAATTTTCAGTCAGATAATCACAAACCAATTCGCCAATGTTATATTCTGGGGTGATATCAACCCCTCCGCTCTGTTGGTCAAGTGGGGCATTGACCACACTTTGCTGACTGGAGCGGAAAAACATTCTCATCATTTCTCTACGATATGCTTTGTCCAGCTCAAGACCGTTTTTTATACGTAGAGCGTTTAACTCTTGCGCCTGTCTAAGATTAATCCCTGCTGCAGAAACATTGACCATATCAATTCCGCCCATCGGATTCACCGGAATCACCTGTAAAAATGGTATTTGCTGAGGAATCGGCCGATGTGGAACATCTTGTGACGCCTGCTGCACATCCTGCGCAGACTCAGATTGTCCTTGATCATCCACGCGATGGATGATTTCCCTCTTGTTAGCCCGATAAAAAATTCTTTTCAATGTTTTCTCTTGACTTTGCATGAAAATTCCTCCTAAAAATATTTTTATCATAATTTTCACTCAAAGCTTTGATAGCTCTCCTTTGGTTTAGCATAATATTATCACCGCTTAAATCCTTTGTAAATAAGCGATTATAAGCATTTGCTACATTATTTTTCTGTTTGATTTTCAGTTTAAAACTGAAGCTTAATTCTTATAAATTATCAAAACTTTCTCAATTATTATGTGACATTTATGATATAATTTTGATAGAATCAGTCCTTTCGTTTCAACAGGAGGAGGCATACTGATGCGAAATCTTTTTTCGTTCGCTAATTTACTGGATTACTGGCGTTTTATTAAAAATGATAATCTTCAAACCGAAACATGGGATGGATTGTTAAACACCATCCCCGAGTTCAGGCATAACATCCTTAAATACTACAATCTGTCGGAAACTACCACTTCGACCGATGCAATAATAGATGTAATTAAATCAGATGTAGCAGAATGCAGCAACATAAATGAACTTGTAGGCGTTACCTTCGGCATCATATATGGAAATATCCCAGAAACCCCAAAAGCCAATGCAATAAAAAATCTGCTATTTCATGCGGGGCAAGGCACTACCACCTCACAAGAAACAGCAGATTCTTTTAAAGCAAACCTCTTCATGAAAAGAGTTTATGCTTTGGATGAAATTTTAGATATCAGCAGAAAGTCAAGTAGCACCCCTTCAGATTCTATTCTAGGATTTTACTACGCACTGGCAAGCTATCTTAGTCTTATAGCATATTACATTTTCAGTACAAGAAATGCTTCCAACGGAATATCAGATGCCCTACGATACTTAGGTTTTGACAAGGAGCAAACAGATAAAGCTGCCAGAAAGATCGCCCAGAATAAATATCTACATAAAGGCGCTGACTCAGAAGGCGTTTCTGCTGAATTAACCTCATTATCTGATTGGCTGTCCCCATTTTTCCCTCAGCAAAGTGGAACCAGCAATATAATGAGCCCCTTTGACATCTTTCCATATGTATTGGACATATATCCAAAATTGAAAGCGCGCACAAAGGCTCATAGCAAAATATATGAAAATATCAGTAAAGCCATTCCGACTCTGGCGGGCTTGAAGCCTTTGGATAGAAGGCTTGTTGAGTATATAATAGAGCGCATAAGCAACATAAATCTTATAAACTGTGAGACCAACATAATAGAGGAAATCCGCATAGTTGAGCAATGTAAAGAATGGTTGCCCGCCATCTCCAATGTAATTGATAACCACTTGAAATGGCTGGCTGTTCTCAATGAAAAGGCTAAACTTATCGAACAAAAACTGACCAGAGTCGAAAACAGCAAATCAGCAGAAAATGCCATCTATAAAAATGCTCAAAAGCTGCTATCAGCTTACCAAAACTGCTGCAAATGCAGAGAAGACCTATTACAGCATCTTGAAAGCAACAAAAACATTACCAAGGCTTTTGACAAGGCTAAAAAACAGCTTGAAGATTTAAACAATAAAAAACCCGCGGCAACAGCACCAATAAAAAATCTATGTAGCAAACTGGATATTGATTTTCCCGCTGATGAGCCTGAAATAAACCCGGCAATTGAAATACACCTCAAGGCATTCACGGTAGAACTCCCCTTTGAATTGTTATCGCTGTATCCGCTGCCAAGCTACAGGCTTGCAATATTACAGCTTTTAGACAAAACATCCTTGACCGAATACCTAAACGAGTCCTTTATGGATACTACTATCAAGATAACAGATGTGTTGCAGCAGATTCTTAAAAGAGAAAGCAATAACTATATTACCTGTGCTGACCTGCAATCAATCATCGATGAGCACAGAATCCAACCAGCGCACCAACACCACACAGTCAAGGCCGGCGACATCGTAGAGTTCTTGCAATACCAGATTTTCATCTACTTTCCCATTATAAACGAAATATTTCTGAGTCTTCTGGCAATGCTCCCTAAAGAAAAAATATCTGCCGATTTTTTTGAACCATACACATCTGCTACTCACTATCTATTTAAAGATAAGCCTACACCAGCGACATCAAGCAAAAACGCAAAAAGGTTGCAGTATGGCAATTTTACCCCTATTGAACAGCATGAGGGTGAAATACCTGAAAGTATTATTCACGCTCACATATTCGCTTTCTGGAATGAATCCTCTTATTATTCAATAAAAGATAATGAGAATTTTACCAGCTATCTTGAGGAAGTAGTCAAACCTTACTTCGACCATACTTCGCACCTATCGGCAATCAACGAGAAAAAATATGTACCAAACTACATAAGATTCAGTTACTGAAATACTTAGAGCCAATACCCCCGACGGTATTGGCTCTGCTTATTTCATCATAATATACCCATATAGTTCTTCCCAAAATCCTCATTCATATTATTGTTTGGGTACATACTGTGTACGATTGCCGGCTTTTTCCATTGTTAGCAGGCCATCTTTACATAGTGCAGTCAACACATAATACGCTTTGGTAGCTCCTACCGACAAGGCTGTTTCTACCTCCTTACGGCTAATACTGCCACGACTTACTGCCAGTTTCAGCACTTTTTCCTTCTCAGTAGCAGGTGTAGTTGCTTCATTAGCTCGAACGCCTTCGTTATTGGTATTATAGATTATTGTCTTAAATGCTCCCTGTGCTGATTGGAATTCCGGCTGATGGCCACAGTCCTTATATAAGGCTTTTATCCGCTTTATACCAGTGCCATAGCTTTCCACTAACTCCAATCTAAAAAACACATTAGCCAATCCGGAATTACGCGACTGCGAAACCCCCATAAGTATGGCCTCCATCGAAAGGCCAGACACAAGGCCGCCGAGAGATATAAACTCAATTCTATCATCATACACATTTACCAGTGTACTGCCATTGAAACTATAATCACGATGGATAATTGCATTGAGCAAGGCTTCTCTTACAGCCGCCATTGGATAATCCCTCTGTTCACTCCGCCTCAGGCCATTAATCGTTGTCTTAACAGCAATATTTTTATCCAAAAATGCATACCCATCCTCAAGCTGCGCCAATAATGAGCCGGTAAATTCCTTATGATTACGGAATATCACATCGTCAGTGCCTTGGAAAATGGCAATTTTTAGTGTATGCTCACACTGGTCCGACAGTAACAGCGCCAAATTGGTAAAAAGGCCATCCTCACCTATCATATTCAGGGTACGCATCTGAGCCTCACCACAGTCCAGTTCCAGCACTGTCATTTCTTTCGTAAATGTATTAAAAGTCAGTTCTTGATTAAGGCTTCGCCCTGTTTCGTATGATTTACCATACGATTCAACAATCATATCACGTATTCCATCCTCACTAAGAGGCTGTGAGGATGTACCTCGCCGCACATATACCCCGCTTGGCTTCAAACCCTTATCTTTCAGATAGTAAGGTCTGGCCGAACCTGTAGCTACCTCTACTGCAACTACAATCTTGTGGGCTTTTTTTAAGGACCGTATTTGTACAAATGGCATAATATCTGGTGCAATACTATCCTTTAAACTTCCTGCCAGACGCAGCATAGTATCATCCGCATCATTCACTCCTGCAACACTGCCATCATCATTTATTCCAATGTAAAGAACACCACCTTCAGTATTTGCAAAAGCAATAATATCTTTACGAATGTCCTGAACATATTGGCTTTTGTACTCTACATCAACATTTTCCTGATTGTTTTTCATCTTTCTCACGCTCTCTTTCGCCTTCTCACGCTTTCTTTCATTTTACGAGAGAAAGAAAGATATTTCAAGTAATTTAATATTATGTTATATACAATAAGTATTATAATGATATCTAATAATAATAATTAATATTATATTAAAATATAAATTATTATAAACATATATTTAATAATTACTAAAGTTATTAAGTATTGTATTATTATTTGTTTATTTTTGATTATTTATTATGAGCAAATATGTTATACATAGATAGGGAAAGCGGGGGTATTACAATGCGATTGGATGTTTATGGAAATGAAGAGGACTGCGCTAAAATAAAAAAATATGCAAAACAAGCCGGTTTATCTGTCAGCAGATATCTCCTGAGCTCTGGGCTGAAGGGGTGTAAGCCGATAACAGGCCAAAATGAACTAGGGCAAGATATTTATAAACTCACCCTTGCCGGAAAAGAATGTGCCGATAAACATTGCGAACCTTTTTGCCCGGTCATGGCTGGAGCAATCCGGATTTTCACGCGACGATATGAAGAATAAAAAAGGGGACACACGCACGAATGAAAACAATTTATTTATTAAAATGTTAAACAACCATTATTTTTTTAAAAAATCTTTTTTCGTTGCGTGCGTACAGCGGTAGAGGAGGCATAAAAAATGAGCATATTTAAAATTACCAAGGCCATGTATGACCGACCGTCCATTAAAAACACTGCGAACTATCTGCTGGGGAAGAAAGACTTTGAAGGTTATGATGCTGGATGTTTGGGTGTTTACACAGGTAATATGGCCTCCAATCCACTTGATGCCAACGCCCTAGCCGATGAAATTATGCTGCACCACAAATTATGTGGGTTGACTGGTAATGTGCGTGCGGTCCATGCCTTCATTGACTTCAACGGTCAGGTTTCATCCAAAACTGCATGCGTGATTGCCCGTGCGTGCGGGCAATTCTGGACACAAAAATATGTGGCATGGGTTTACGGACTGCACCTATATAAAGGAGATCCCCCATATTTATGGCCACATGTGCATTTTCTCATATCCTCCCGCATCATGGCCGGATCATATGCTGGCATGGTGCTTCAATTCGATAAAGAGCTGATTTTAGAATTTGATTATTTCATCAACAAAATCCTTGAAAAAAATGGAGCAGAACGGATTAACATCATCATGTAGTCAAAACTTAAGAGTATTGACCACACTATGCCGATAGTGATAAAATAAGACTTGCAAGGTGGTCAAAACTTGTATTCAAAAATAAGGGGCTAAAAATTATGATTTATGGGTATGCCAGAGTATCATCCGCAGGTCAGAAAAAGGATGGAAATTCCCTTGAGGCACAAAAAACAGCTTTGGAAGCTGCTGGTGCAAAAAAGATAATAGAAGAACAATTTACTGGTACGACTACAAACAGACCAGCATTTACAGATTTACTTGAGAAGCTCCAGACAGGTGATACTCTCATAGTAACCAAGCTGGATCGCTTTGCAAGAACGGTTACACAGGGGGTTCAACTGATACAGTCATTGATAGACAAGGGAATTACCGTAAACGTTCTCAATATGGGTGTAATGGACAACAAGCCAGCCAATAAGCTCATAATGACAGTTATGCTTGCCTTTGCTGAATTTGAACGTGACATGATCGTGGAGAGAACGCAGGAAGGAAAGCGGGTTGCCAAACAGCAGCCTGGGTATAGGGAAGGCAGACCAAAAATTCCAAAAGCACAGATTGAACTTGCCTTATCATTACTGGAGCCACCTAATAATAAATCTTATAACGAAGTGGCGAGAATGACCGGCATTAGCAAAAGCACCCTACAGCGTAGGATGCGCGAAAAGAAAGCCAATGAAATAGTAAGTGTCTTTGTTAGGTCAATATGAGCGGTTCATCACTCTAAACAGCCACAGTTTGACCTAATATTATTAACAGAATTTTTTAAAAAAATAACAGGGCCTCCGACACTTTTGCCGGAGGCCTTGTTGTCACTATTCATTGAATAATACTGCTACAAAGAGGAGTTTACGATGTTTGTATAGAATATGAATTGGGATAAGTTGTTAGCTAACAATAGGGGGGCTAAATGTGAGTAAATCAAAAGTACTCGTAGACAGTGATGTATTTCCTATAGAAGAGATATTTCGTAAAAAGTACGATGTCGACTTTTATCAGAGAGAATATGTATGGGAAAAAAGCAAATAGAAGATATGATTGAAGATCTCACTATTGAGTTTTCAAAGAACTGGAGAAAAGGTGATGAATAATCCAATGTAAATGAATACTCACCATATTATATGGGAGAAATTGTACTATCAGTGAATGGAGGTACGCGTAGTGCTATTATTGATGGTCAGCAAAGAATTACTACAATTACACTTTTATTAATTTATCTAAAGCGCAAATTCGGCCATGTGGCTGGATTTTCTAATATCAGAATAGACGACTTCATTGCTCCTGATCATTATGGTAAGCAGTTATTTAATCTTGATATCCCCGAAAGAAAATCCTGCATGCAATCTTTATATGAAAATTGATCCTATAATATTAAGAGCAGTGATCCTATATCTGTAAAGAACCTTGTAGACAGATATGCTGACATTGATGAATGTTGGCGTGAAAAAATTAACGATACCAATATTGTACCATTTTTGTTGTATTCAATGTAATTTATTATGTTATAATATTTTTGCATTTATATGTAGTAAATTGGGGGCATAATATGTTTTGTACTAATTGTGGTTATGAAATAAAGGGAAAAAATAAAACTTGTCCTAAATGTGGAAATATTTTAAGTATTGCTCCAACATCCGCTAAAAAATACAGAGTATCTTCTTTAAGTACCACAAAAGCATTAATTTTGGCTCTTTTCGGTTTTTTGGGTTTTGCAGGGTTGCATAGAATTTATGTTGGAAGAACAGTAACAGGTATTTTGTTTGCATTAACATTTGGTGGTTGTTTAATTGGAACTATTTGGGATATTTATCAAATACTATCCAATTCTTTTAAAGATGGTGATGGATTTCCGTTGTTTAGCGATAGTGCAATGCGACCAAACTATTATAGGAAATCTCCTAAAAAAAGTGGTGGAATTGTAGCTTATGCAATATGTACTGTTATATCAATAGTTTGTGTAATTGATCTAGTTTCAACAGAGATAACTATGCACAATGAAATGACAGCAAAAAATAATGAATTTACAGTAATTGAAAAGGCATACAAAAATAAGCAGTTTGATGGGTTAACAGAAAAAATCGAAGAATTTAGGAAAAATCATCCTTACGATAAGGAAAAAGAACTGGCAAGAATTGAAAAAGATATAAAGAAACAAATTGAAAAAGATGAAAAACAGAAAATAGAAGATAAGGGTAGAAAAGCCGCGAAAAATCAAGTTGAACAAAATAAGGCCCAAAGGGGGCAAGAATTTATTGATGCCTATGTAAATATGATTAGTGCTCCCAATTATGATGCTTATGGAGCCTTTGAATCTGCTGAATATAATGGAGCTGGAGCAACGGTTAAAGTTAATGATAGATGGAATAGCATGCCCTATTCAGCAAAGAAGGAGTATTTAAATCGTATAGGTATAACATGGAATGTTAATCTTCGCATGTGGGACTTTATAGATAAAGACAGCAAATACAATTTTAATGTATTTATTAAATCTACCCGAGGAAAAACTCTGGGGATTTGGAGCAAAGAGCATTATGAGATATTTGAATGATACAATCAATGATTAAATATGACTGAATATTCCTATTTATGACAAAATATGATATTTTCAAGTATTGAAAAAGCTCCCCGCAGGGAGCTTTCTTTGCTTATAGGTGAGCTGCTTGCATCTCGCCAGTAAGCCGTGGCTTTTATGATTAATAAATTGGTCTTCTACTGTACTCAGACACTATAACTGTGTCACTGTTCTGTGAAGCAAAGATTGGTAAAGGCAGGATTTTTTTAAATATTTCTCCCCCCAAAAATGAGACTATGAAAAAATTTCTGTAAATAAGATCTTCTATGGTTAAAAACAATATATATTTTATGTGTATGCCAGTCAAATGCTCACGGTCAGATAAATCGTGAGACAGTGCAGGACAAACAGCTGAGG
>Ga0256405_10005714_pt1 | contig 20942 bp, 13 predicted proteins | sample RumenRJG_02DNA_FD_189096 | JGI IMG/M metagenome (GOLD analysis project Ga0256405, IMG submission 189096) | Bovine rumen microbial communities from Lethbridge, Alberta, Canada - RJG_02 | ecosystem: Host-associated > Mammals > Digestive system > Stomach > Rumen | place: Canada: Alberta... | reverse complement strand
ATATGTTCTGTTCTAAGCTCTGTCCAGGCCAGTTTTTCTTCCATTGTTCTTCCTTTCTCCCCATGAAAATGATTCTTCCGGGAGAACGCACGGTTTCTGACAGACGCATGAGCATCGTTCCGTATCATCGTATGATCGGATGAAAGCAGCGTTCTGTCACAGCTTGATTTTATCATATCTTCCCGACTTCTGCAACGCCATCGTCCTCTTTTCCCCTGACCTCCGAACAGCAACGCCGGGGAGCCAAATGATCAGAAGAGCGTTGACAAATCAGCTCAAGTCAAGTATTCTGTAAACAGTCTCCGCGGAAAAGTGTGCCAATATCACGGGGCATGGAAGCCGATCCTGTCCGGTGCCCGATAAGACTGAGCATCAGGCGGAATGCAGAGGTACTGTGTTTACAGGTACCGCAAAACACTTGATAACATATGAAAGGCAGTGAAAAAGACATGAATCTCGAGAAAGCAGCAAAAAATCTGAAACTGGCCGGTTTTTCTGTTCAAATCTTCGATACCGGTGCCGAGGCTGCTGACTGGCTGAATCAGCAGGTCAACGATAAAACAGTAGGAATCGGCGGATCAGCCACCGTCAAAGCACTTGGTCTCTATGATCTTCTGCGCACGCATAACACTGTTTACTGGCACTGGGAACAGGATCAGGATGAAGCCCGCAGCAATGCCATGAAAACGGATGTATATCTGTGTTCTGCCAATGCGCTTGCCGAGACCGGAGAGATCGTTAACATCGACGGAAAAGGAAACCGTGTCGCTGCTACCCTTTTTGGCCACAAAAAGGTGTACTTCCTGATCGGTCAGAACAAACTTACCGAAACCTATGAAGACGCGGTATGGAGAGCCAGGAATATTGCAGCTCCGAAGCGGGCGGCGCAATTCCACGTCAATACTCCCTGCGTTGCAAACGGAGCGGCACGCTGCTTCAACTGCAAAAGTCCGGAGCGTGTCTGTCGTGCGCTCGTTACCCTCTGGGGGCCGATGCTTGGCTCGGAAGCAGAAGTTCTTCTCATTCGGGAGGATCTTGGACTCTGAGGTCATTTCTCAGACAGCCTTCTAAAAAATCATGTACGATTTCTGTCATTCTGAGGCAGCCGGAAGACGAGTTTTCTGTTTATCCCATCATTTATCCCATAATACGAGGAGCCGGATGATTCCGGCTCCTTTCATCTTTGCCTCTCCCGCTGATAAACGGGGCAGCGATGTCTCTCTTTCTTCTGCCTGATTCCTCTCAGGGTTCCGGCTCCCCTTCTCCGAATTGCCTCACTCCTGTTGATGTGAAAATCCAATTGTCCAGTCAATCGGTTCGATTCCGTTCTTTATCAGGAAATCATTACAGGCTCTGAAATGCCCGCAGCCGCGAAAACCGCGGTAAACGGACAGAGGGCTCGGATGAGATGTTTTCAGAATGAGATGCCCGCAGCCTTTGATCAGTCGCTCTTTCTTCTGCGCCGGGTTCCCCCACAGCATAAAGACAATCGGCTGATCCTGCTGGCTGAGCTGCTCCAGTACAGCGTCCGTAAAGGTCTCCCAGCCATGCCCGGCATGTGAGTTTGCTTCATGGGCCCGGACCGTCAGTACAGTATTCAGGAGCAGAACCCCCTGCCTGGCCCATGCTTCCAGATTTCCGCTTGTCCGGAACCCACAGTTGTATTCCGAACGTATCTCCTCATAGATATTTTTCAGGGAAGGCGGTAGATCGATGCCGTCCGGAACTGAAAACGCAAGTCCGTGGGCCTGCCCGGGTTCATGATACGGATCCTGGCCAAGTATGACAGCCTTGACTTTCTGAAGCGGCGTCAGGTCGAGCGCACGGAAAACAGTTTCCCGTCGCGGGTACACAGTTTCTGAAGCGTACTCCGCCTCCAGAAAAGGGATCAGCCGGTCTTTGAAATATGCTTTTTCCGATTCACGCTGAATCAGATCCTTCCAGCTTTCCACGCTTTCGCACTCTCCTTCCCGGCAGGCGGGGTCATTTGCGCATCCTCGCCCCGGTATAGCCTTCTTTATCCATATGCTGCGACGCAGGGCAGGCCGCTCAGGTCGCACTGCCGGCGAATTGGGTCATATAGAGCTTGTAATAGCTGCCGCCTTTGGCAAGGAGCTCCTCATGGGTCCCGGTCTCAATGATATGCCCCTGCTCCATTACGACAATCTGATCCGCGTCGCGGATGGTCGAGAGGCGGTGCGCGATGATGAGGCTGGTGCGGTCGCGCATGAGTTCCACCATGGCGTTCTGGATATGAAGCTCGGTGCGGGTATCCACCGAGGAGGTAGCTTCGTCCAGAATCAGGATCTTCGGATAGCTGAGAAATGCGCGGCCGATGGTGAGCGGCTGGCGCTGCCCCTGAGAGAGGTTCGCACCGGCGGCGGTGAGTATTGTATCATAGCCATCCGGCAGCGCGGCAACGACCTTGTCACAGTTGGAGCTCTCCGCTGCTTCGATCATCTTCTTATCCGATATGCTGCGGTCGGCATATTTCAGATTGTTGCGGACCGTGTCGGTGAAGAGGACCGTATCCTGCAGTACGATACCGACAGAATCGCGCAGAACATCGGTGGAGATATCGCGGATATCCACCCCGTCAACGGTGATGCTGCCGCTGTCAATGTCATAAAAGCGCATGAGGAGATTGACGATCGTGGTCTTGCCGGAGCCGGTAGAGCCCACCAGCGCAATCTTTTTCCCCGCTTCGACACGCAGGTTGAAGTCATAGATCACCTGCTTGCCGGGTACGTAGCTGAAATTGACGTGCTGAAACTCGATGACGCCCTTTGTGACCTCAAAGTCACGGTCCCCGCCGGTGTTCTCGCTCTCGGCATCCAGAATGGAGAAGATGCGTTCGGCGCCGGCGATGGCGGTCTCGATCTGGCCGTAGAGCTGTGCCAGTTCATTGATGGGCCGGGAGAATTGCTTGGAGTAGATGATGAAGGCGGAAATCACACCGACGGAAATCATCCCCCGCAGGGCAAACCACGCGCCGAAGGCCGCCACGATCACGAATGAGAAGTTGTTGATCATGTTCATCAGGGGTCCCATGGCGTTGCCGATGACGTCGGCGATGATGCCTGTCTTTGTAAGCTCGTCACTGGCGGTGTTGAATTCTTCAATTGCCGCTGCCTGAAGGTTGTAGGCGGTGACGGTTTTTCCGGCTGAGACTTTCTCCTCCACAATACCGTTGAGCTTTCCGAGCAGTTCCTGGCGCCGGAGATAATACTTACGCATCAGGGAGGACATCACCCGGGTTACCACGATGGAGAGCAGTACCGTCACACAGGTCAGCAGTGTGAGTGGAACGCTGTAGCGCAACATCATGATCACCGTGCCTGCGAGTGTAAGCACGCCGGAGAACAGCGACGTGAGACTTGAGGAGATAACGTTCGAGACGTTCTCTGCGTCGTTGGTCATGCGGCTCATGATATCGCCGTGGGAGTGGTTGTCCAGATAAGGAATCGGAAGCGAGACGACCTTGCCGAAGAGTTCGTTCCGCAGACGGTAGATCACCCGCTGGGAGAGCCGCGCTGAGAAAAAGCCCTGCAGCAGCGTCGCCGCACCATGAATCAGATAAGCAAGCAGCATCATCCCAAGTATCCCTGGAATCTCCTCAAAGGCTCCCGTAACAAGACCGTCAATGGCGCTGCTTTGGAGGCTGGGCGCAATCACGCTGGCGGAGACGGCAAGCACAACGGCCACCGCCAGAAGAATCACATATTTCTTCTCCGGGCCGAAATAGGAGACCAGACGGGAGAGGGTCTTCTTCCCCTCCTTCGGCTTTTCCACCGGTGCACCCATATTGCCGCGGCCGCCGGGGCGGAAGCCTCTCTGAACGGTGGAAGACCGGATGGCAGTCTGGCTGCTCATGCCGTCGCCTCCTCTCTCAGCTGGGAATCATAGATATCCCGGTAGATCGGGCTGGTCTGCATCAGTTCATCGTGAGTTCCGCAGGCAGCGATGGTACCGCCGTCGAGCACGACGATCCGGTCGGCATTGCGGACTGATGCGATGCGCTGGGCAATGATGATTCTGGTGACATCGGCATAGTCACGGTTCAGCGCCGCATAGAGCTCAGCCTCGGTTTTCAGATCGAGCGCACTGGTGCTGTCATCGAAGATCAGAATCTCGCCACGTTTCAGAAGCGCCCGGGCAATGGCGATCCGCTGGCGCTGGCCGCCGGAGAGACTCATGCCCCGCTCCGCCACGGGAGTGTCGTAGCCTTGGGGCTGCTGAAGAATAAAGGCATCTGCCTGTGCAGCGGAAGCCGCTTTGCGGATCTCCTCCTCTGTTGCGTCCGGATTGCCAAGGGCAATGTTGTCCCGGATGGTAGTCGAGAACAGCTCGCTCCTCTGGAGGCAGACCGTGACCTTCTCCCGCAGAGCCGCGGGATCATAGGCTCGTACGTCGACACCGTCCACCAGCACACGGCCTTCCGCCGCGTCATAAAAGCGCGGGATGAGACTGATAAGAGAGCTTTTACCGCTGCCGGTGGCCCCGATGATGGCAAGGGTCTCGCCCGGGGAAACGCTGAGATTAATATTATGGAGTACTTCCGTGCCGTTGTCGGTGTAGACAAAGCTCACATTCTCGAAGCGGACGGAACCGCAGCTGCCGTTGCCGTCACCGGAGAGAGCGGACTCCTGCCGGATCTCCGACCTGGTATCGATCACTTCCTGGAGGCGGCGGGAGGAGGCAATGCCGCGGGAGAGGGTCTGGAAGATCATGGCAAGCATCATCATGCCGTTGAGAATCTGAGACAGATAGGTTATGGCAGCCATGACGGTGCCGGGTGCGGCGGTGCCCTTCTGAACCTGAACCGAGCCGACATAGAGGATGCCGACAACGGCGATGTTCAGGACGATGTTCATCACCGGCCGGAGGAAGGAGAGCAGCATCTGGACATTGAACTGGGTCTCCACGAGATGGCGGTTGGCTTCGTCGAAGCGTTCCTCCTCGCGCTTTTCCTGGATGAAGGCCTTGACCACACGGATGCCCGTGACGTTCTCCTGGATGATGCCGTTGAGCCGGTCCAGGCTCTCCTGCAGAACAGTGAAGAGCGGATTGGTGCGCCAGACCACAAAGACGATGTCGATGAGAATCAGCGGAAAGGCGCAGGCCACGATGACGCCGAAGCTCAGATCCAGCGAGAGCAGCGCCGCCGTACCGCCGATGAAGAACATCAGGCAGCGGACGAGGCCGCGGATCATCTGCATGATGAGCTGCTGGACCTGCGTCACGTCATTGGTGATGCGGGTGATGAGCGAGCCGGTAGAAAAGTCGTCCGTCTGCTCAAAGGAGAAGTGCATAATGCGGTCGAAGCACAGCTTGCGGATTTCGTTTCCGCAGCCCTGGCCGGTCATGTTGGTAAAAAGTGCCGAGAGCAGGCCGCAGAGTCCGCCCGCGATGACCACAAGCAGCATCTTCAGCCCGGTGGAAACAACAAGACCGAGGTTGGATACGCCGCCGCTGGAGAGTCCGAGGATGCCCTCATCCACGATCAGCGCCATCATACGGGGCTGGTAGAGATCCACATAGACCTCAGCGATCATGAACCCCGCTGCCAGCAGCGCCATATACCAGTATTTTTTTATCACTGCAATTGTCATATCATTGTTTTCATGGTCTTCATGGTCTTTCTTTTACCAGACCAGCACACGCTCCGCCGGGTCGAGATACATGCCGTCCCCCTCCAGGCTTTCAATCGATTTTATACGGAACTGGTGGAATAACTGGTGGAATCGCGTAATTTTCATTGGTGAACACAAGGAAAGAACTGAGATCGGTCTATCCGGAATTGTTGCATCAAACAGGCGCTCTTCCAAGTTATTGAAAGCCAGGATCATCATTCGTTGCAATCATTATACTCAACACCTGTGAACAATTCAAGATGATTCCGGCTGTTTGACTTTTCTAACTCTCGCCTTGCGCACAGGAGCAGGTTTTACCCTGCTCCTGTGTTTTGTGCTATGCGTTTTCTTTCCAGCGGCTTCAGAACTTCATCGTCAGAAATTGCTCCCGTGGGTGAAATGCGCCGTCAGAATGATCTGAATCCCGCTCTTGACTTTGCCGTACGGCAAATAGTATAATTTATTTGAGAAAATTTAGTCGAACGGCAAAATCTGTTATCTTCAAGCAGTTATTTTGCCGTTCGGCTAAGCAGTTAGAAGCGGAGGGTTCAATCTTGATTACAGACGCAGCATCATTCGGAATGGCTTTGCGCCAGCGCCGCAGGGAACTCGGATATACGCAGGTCTTTCTCTCAGAGTTCAGCGGACTCAGCGTAACCTATATTTCTGATCTTGAAAACGGAAAGAGCACGGCAGAACTCGGTAAGGCTATTCAGCTTGCCAATCTTCTCGGTCTGGACTGCTCTCTGACACCAAGAGGCTGAGTCATGACGAAGTTGAATGTCAGCATCGAGAAGAACGGAATACTTGTTCCTGTTGGGACAATCTCCGGTTCCGACAGAACGGATGCCCGGTTTTGTTATTCCGCTGATTATCTGTCAGCAGCGGGAACTCCTATTTCGATCAGCCTGCCTGTTCAGGAAGCTCCTTTTTCTCCTGAGCAGACAGCCTGCTATTTTGAAGGTTTGCTCCCGGAAGGCTTTACCCGGCGAACCGTTGCACAGTGGATGCACGTCGATGAGGCGAACTACCTGTCGATCCTTCACGGTCTTGGCCGTGAGTGCCTCGGGGCCATCTGTATTTCAGAAGCCGATGAAACTGTAGCAGCGTCCTATGAAGAAATCAATGAGTCTCAGATTAGGGCCCTGGCTGCGGAAGGTGTGGCAAAATCATCTGAACTGGTGACCCAGTCGCACCTGTCATTGACAGGTGCATCCGGCAAGGTTGGATTATATTATGATGCTCCTTCACAGACCTGGTATCTGCCCCACGGAACCGCGCCGAGTACTCACATCATCAAACAGAGTCATGTGCGGCTGGAAGCAATTGTAACCAACGAAATGCTGTCTCTGATGACTGCGAAGCGCTGCCAGCTTGAAACGCCCGAGAGCTTTATCGTCAATACCGGATACGGCAAAGACAGCGAGGTTCTCTTTGCAACACAGCGATATGACCGCTTGTTTGAGGATAACAATCCTGCCATTGACTTTCTTCCGCGGCCATATCGGTTACACCAGGAGGATTTTGCTCAGGCTCTGGGTATTCCTTCTTCAGAAAAATATGAAAAGGCTCCCCGAGGATATATGAAAGCCATGTTTGACATCCTGCGGCATTACTCAGCCGATCCGGTCACGGATCAGCTGAAACTTTGGGACATCATTGTTTTTGATTATCTGATTGGGAATACCGACGCACATATCAAGAACTTCTCGCTGCTTTATGGAAAGAATCTCCGTAAAATAAGGCTGGCTCCCGCTTACGACATCGTAAGTACAGTCGTATATTCGCAGAGCACCAGGTCCATGGCTTTCCACATTGGTGATACGATCTCTCTTGATGACTTGACAAGAGATTCTTTCCGGCAGGCTGCATTGGAAATCGGACTAGGCGAAAAAATGGCGATGAGGCGCTTTGATGATATGGCAAAACGTTTTCGCAGCGCGCTTCACGAATCATCAGAGCAGCTCACCCGGCAGGGGTATCGACATGCCGCGGAACTGGAAGCACGAATTCTGCAGTCCGCCGGAATCCATTCCATCATATAACAGGAGCAGGTGTTACCCTGCTCCTGCGTTTTGTGTTATGCGTTTTCTTTCCTGCCGCGATATGACTTCATCGTCAGGATCGCCCCTGCCGTGGCTGTCATAAGTCCGCCGAGTGCCGTAAAGAGCATGGTTCCGCACCGGGCGTGCACATCAGCCAAACGCAAGTGCACGTGCTTGCTTCTCTGGTATTCCGGACGCTATCAAACGCTCATAGATTTCCTGAGAACGCTGATCACGACCTTCTGCACGACCTTCTGCACAGCATTGTCTAGTTCCGCCTGTCTGTCAAGCAGGGCCGTTCTCCGGTCAATAATCAGCTGACGCTGTGTGGGCTCGCTCATGATTACTTCCATAGTTTTCTATGCCTCCGGAAAGGTTGTTCATGCCTGATACTTCGCCATGTTCTCAGAGAGCTGCAGTGTCGTCATCCCCAGTCTCTTTGCACCGTCTTCCGCGGAAAGCACACCGTCTCTGACCAACTCATAAATGATATCCTTCTTGCCTTCCGCGCGACCTTCTGCACGGCCCTCCGCGCGGCCTTCCGCACGGCCCTCTTCTTTCATCTCCATATCATGAATCATCATCGTCATGTACTCCAACCTCCTATCTTCGTTGGACTTCACCGCGTTGACTGCCGCATTTAGTTCCCGGCTGTAGTTTCCGCTGACAGTGCCATCATCCAGATAACAGATCACTTCTTTCAGCTCGTCGCTGATCTCACCTTCAGTGCCCTTCGTGTTCACAATCACCTTCGTCGTTCCATCGCCAAAATACAGTTCCGGCTCTTCCCGGCAGACATTCTCAAAGGTATACAGATAACGGTTTTTTCCAAATGGATCATAGTTGCAGATGAAGATCACGAAAGAACTTCTCAGATTCTGATAGTCCACTCCCGGGTTCAGAACATGAATGTCAATCACAGACTGGTAATACCGCATTCGCTTCGGCAGGTTCCGCTTATCTGTCGTCTGGACATCCACACTGTAGATTGTTTGATTCTCATCTTCCACATAGAGGTCGAGGCGGATCCCTTTTGAACCATAACCCTCTTTTTCAGTTTTCTGCGGTTCAATCAGCTCAATTCTTGCTATTTTTATGTTCAGGATATATTCCAGCAATGGCTTCAGATGCCGTGTGTCACGCATAACAGCCGCAAACATATAGTCGTCCATCAGCGTCAGCTCATCTATGGTTTTAAACCTGCGTTCCTCCGCCATCCGATTCACCTCCACAACTTCAACAATCTTTTTCTTCTGATTATATTATATCCGAGAGCTGTGAACAATTCAAGAATATTTCAGGGGGTTTGAAAACTCTAACCTTTTCTTCGCACACAGGAGCGGGTTTTATCCTGCTCCTGCGTTTTTGTGTTATGCGTTTTCTTTTCTGCGGCTATAAGACTTCATCGTCAGGACTGCCCCTGCCGTGGCTGTCATGAGGCCACCGAAAGCCGTGAGCAGCGTCATCCAGTTCCGCCGTTCGTTCAAGCAGGGCCGTTCGGCGGTCAATAATCAGCCGGCATCGGGTCGGTTCGCTCATGATGACTTCCATGGCCTCCTGCGCCTTAGGAGTGGTTATTCATGCATGATACATCGCCATGTTCTCAGAGAGTTGCAGTGTCGTCATTCCCAGTCTCTTTGCGCCATCTTCCGCGGAAAGCACACCGTCTCTGACCAGCTCATAAATAATATCCTTCTTGCCCTCCGCGCGGCCCTCTACACGACCTTCCGCGCGGCCTTCCATTCTCTCTTTCTGTAATTCTTCCCTAAATACTCTCTGTACTGCTTCCGGCATAATTCCCGCCTCCTTGATCTCAGCTATCGTCTGTTCATTCAACACAATACTTAAATCGGGATCTCATTGACACGTTTTCCGAGACCTTTGTACAATAATGCATAGCCCTGTGCCTTATAGAAATCATCAATACTCAGGTTGTCTTCCGGCGACTTGTATTCCAGCACATTATGCATGCGAAAGAAACTACCAACCGGGTCCGTCAACTTCGTCGTATCACGTTTGATAATCAGCATATCCATGCGCACAGGTTCATCGCCGAGCTCGTGCTCCTGGAGATATTCCATCTTCACACGGCGTGTCTCATACTCCACATGAACAGCGCCATAAAAGCCATAATGATACTCTATTTTTCCCGTCTCTTCCCTGGTACCGATTGATCTCACCGCCTTTTAAGAACTGAATGCTCTTTCATTTTCTATTATACTTACCCACTGTGAACAATTCAAGATGATTTCGGCGGTTTAACAGTTCTAACCTTTGTCTTGTATACAGGAGCAGGTATTACCCTGCTCCTGTGTTTTGTGTTATGCGTTTTCTTTTCTGCGGCGATATGACTTCATCGTCAGGATCGCTCCTGCCGTGGCTGTCATGAGGCCGCCGAGTGCGGTGAAGAGCGTGGTTCCGATGCCACCGGTCTGGGGGAGTTCATAGCCGCCGACTTGCTTGTTGATAATTGTACCACCGGTATAGGCAACTGTTCCACCCGTAGGCTGACTTGTATTACTGTAACTCGGAGAAGTGTAGCCTGTCAGCTGCGAATTCGTCTCCTCGACGTAATAGGTGTATACACCATCTTCTTCACCGGAGTAAGCAAGACCTTCAATCTTGAACTGATACTTCTTTGTATTCCCTTCCTCAGTTATCGTCAGTTGAAGCTTTGGATCCCCTTCCTTCGGATTGGTTGCAGTAAACTCAGCAGTTTTTGGTTCACCACTCGCAGCATTTACAGCATTCTTTGTGACGCTATAAACCAGGGAGAAACTGTTATCTTTGGTTCCGTTCGCTCTGTTTCTGCTCACTGTAACCTGAATATCCTGATCCCACTCAATCGTCTGTTGATTAAAATCAATCCACTGCTTTTCGAACTCAAGGTCTGTTTTGGTTATAATAGTATTCACAACCGTTACAGCAGACCCGACAATGGCATCTCCTGTAATCTCTTGCCCACCTATAGTTACCTTAGTAACAGAAAGATTTCCATCATAATCAGGTTCGACATGTACCTTTATTTCTTTTGCGGAAGTGTCATACTTTATGCTGGGATCAATGCCTGCTTGTTCCGTTACATTGAATGTATATACACCTTCCGCTTTGAATGAGATTGCGTCAAAAGTCTCCTTATGATTTGGTGAATTCGAAGTCACAGTTTTCTGCGCTGTTCCTGGCATTATGACGTTCGCCTTTTGCTCAACCGACATGCTATCTGCCATCGCCAGGTTGAAGGTGAACGACTTGCCTTGCCAATCTTCTAGGCTGGCATCATTCTCGCCATTCTTCAGCGACTTGGTGACGCTGGGCGCGTAGCTGGGATAATCCATTTTATTGGTGATCAGGCCGGCCTTTTTATCCAAATCGTCCGCATCATTACCATGATCATAGGTCACTTTCGTGACTTCCAGCTCGCCGGCTGCACCGTCCTTCTCGCCTACCACAACGGTGAGGGTTACAGGAGTTGTACTGTATTCAATACCGTTATGCTTGTGATTCTGGGTTCCGGCGGGCTCTACTTCTTCGATCGTGAACACATAAGTGCCAGGCTTTTTGAATGTAATACCCGGCTGAACCGTCTCAGCCTCAGTGTCAGGGTCTTTTACCTTAAGCTCAAAATTGGCAGTTTTATTGTCCTCTGTTGCGGTAGCCTCGCGGTTGGACATCACAATGTCATTACGGCTGAGAGCAACCTTGTCAGATCCGCTTTCCTGATAGCCTTCTACGAAAGACAGATAGAAATCGAAATTTGCACCGTCAGGCCAATCAGAAACCACTTCATCCCCAGCTTTCAGGGACTTTGTCACCTTCGGCGTATAATGAGTGTCTTTGAAGTAGCTGTTGGTGACCGTGGTCTCTGCGGTTTCACCCTGCTCAACACGGACAGCCCCGGTCCCGGAAACCGTCCAGGTATAGCCTTCCACAGACGCATTCTTCTCAGAGACTGTGTAGGTCCCGGGCGTCAGAGGATCCCACTTCTGCGTGCCATTGGCACTGAACGTCACATAGAACGGTGTCGGCCCCATGTTCGTTCCATCTGGCTTGTAGTAGTTGCCTTCGCTGTCCATCACGGCGATTTCGTAGGTTTTATCCTGAGGCACAGCTCCCTCAACGACCTTCTTTATCTCGAGCTGGCCGGCTTTGAGCTTATTGACTGCAACAAGTTTTCCGCCAGCCGCTGCAGACTCCGTAATATCAACGAGATCGAAGCCATCAGATACAGTCTCTTCTACGCTATACTTATAGACAACATTCTTTTGAAGGTCCGTACTGTATCCTGCAGCCGGAAGCTTATTGAGTACAGCAGTCCAGACATCGCTGCCTGGTTTAGCTGTGATGCCGAGATCCGCAAAACTCCCCTTCGGAGTGAAACTGGCTCCGTCAGCTGTGACAGTGATCTCGCCAACTTCAATCGCATCACCCTGTGCAACACTGGTATCCACTTCGGGCTCGTAGGTTACCTCAATTGTAACCGAGACGGAATACCTCATAGATTCAGCAATACCAGCAGTTATGTTGCCCGAAAGCCGAATAACATCGTTAACATTATTCAGTGTAAATATTTTAGTTCTCACATTGCTATCTTGAGGCAGAATAGGCCCTTGAGAAGAAATAGTCTCGGCGCCGCTGACTATCATATTGTACTTTGCATTATCTCCGTCCTGATCAATCGGCGCATTCCACATATTATATTGATCTGGGCCAGTAACCCTAACTGTAATTTTAACATTCGAACCTTTCTTAATTGTAAGGGGGCCAAATACTTCAGTGTTTTTTATATTTCTGACTGCAGCAGGGTTGTTCTGCTCAGGATTGCCAATCGTTAACTGACTATAATTGACATTTACCGATTCCAGTTCTCCGTTGTATGGCGTCTGATATAGCTTAAAAGACACAGAACCATCTTCATAAGTATCCGTGATGACATCATCATTCGCAGCCAGCCAAACTTTCTGAACCTCGATCTTCTTCTCCTCGTTCGTGACGGTGATTACATCACCCTTCATGGAGTAGTTCGCATTAAAGCCCACACCGCTTTCCTCAACGAGAAAATAAGAATAGGGAGTGTCGGCTGAGCCAACAGGATACTCACGAGAAATTGCCGTCCAGCCATTGAGTTTACTGAGTTCTAACTCCTGTACCTTCTGTACATTGGAAAGACCTTCAAGCCGGTTAACTTCACTCTGAGTGAGCACCTGCCTTCGTCCCTCAGCACTCAGGTTGCGAACACTAATTACATCACCCGTTATATTCTGAATGTTTCCAATAGTTATGGTCTTTCCGTCAACCGCTTTGATAAGATTAAACGTATAAACGTACTGTTTTGCTGCATCATCCTTACTCTTTGTTAATGTATCACTATTTTGAATCGTATAATCAGGCCCATAGGCTCCATTAAATGTAACAGAAATAGTGCCATAATTAATAGTATCAAAATTGCTTGACCCAGAATAACCAATCGGCGTTATGCGAACCTCTATAGTATCTCCAACAAGCGCAGTAAGCCTCGTGGTGTCTATTGTACCATCATATCCAAGCCCATCAGCAAAGCCGACACTGATCTGTTCCATCGGTTCGCGTTCAGTTCCATTTTCATCGTATATTTTCCCATCAAATATGATTCCAGGATACCTGTATACGCCAACTTTCACGCTGTCATCCAGCCCCATCTTGCTAGTAACATCCTGTTCATTAATGTCGATCCATATTTTCTTAGCCCTCAATTGTGTTGTGGACGAAGCATTATTAGGCTTATTGGTAACCGTCGCGCTAATGCCGCCATCTGCTGTCGCTGAGTAATCATACCGAGGGACATAACCTTCCGGAACAACCTCAACCACTTCATAGTGATAGTAGATCGGAATATGCTTATCGAAGGTCATCGTGGGCAGATTTTGGAGCTTGCCGTCGACTACTCCATCACCTGTCAGATGCCATGACGCAGGATCTCCATCTTTTACAATCTGATAAGTAGTCGCTCTTTCCTCTTCCACAGGCTTGACCGGACCACTTGCATTATAGAGATAGTATCCGGAAAGTTCAGGCTCAATGACCTGTCCTGCTTTGTCATAGGATGCAATCTGCCTGATTCTTACGGTTACCCGATCATAATTTGACTCATCCTCATCCAGAAGTTCATTCTGCCAGACCTTTTTCGCTTCAAGGTAAGTAGTCTTCGGCGTATCTTCAATCTTCTGTTCTTTGCTCTTCTCCCACTCGATTACGATCAGTTTAAGTGAACTAATCAATTCTTCCTCTGGATCTATAGCGGGATCATCTCCGCCCTTGAAATAGAAATAGGTCACAGAGTCATTGATCAGGAAGCCCTCCGGTGCCTCGATCTCCTTCAGTGCATAGACCGTGTTCACACTCAGTGCAGGCTGTCCGTCTTCTGCAGTCTGGAAAATTGAGAAACGTCCGCGACTGTTGGTGGTGTAGGTCGCCAAAACATCACCGGTCGGCTTATAGTTATCGTTTTTATCAGTTGCAAAGACACCGAACTTCGCGCCGGGAAGCTTATAGCTTGTCTCGCCCTCTGCGTGCTTATAAATCTTGAACTCAGAGGGGACTTCGTACCTGTTGGTGATATTGACTTTGTTTTCCGTATTGTTTGCAACATCGTCCGCAGAGATCACGATCGTTGCATATCGCTCATTCTTATTCTCGGATTCATTATTCGCACCTGCTCCTAAATCCGAATCCGTGACCTTATAGGTCGTTTCCTTGCAGGTCACATCATCCACCTGCTCGACCACTTTATACGTTCCTTCCGGAAGGTCCCCAATGGTATAGGTATATCCGGTTGTCCCGTCCTCTTTTGTTATCGGGGTAAACTGGTCATAGGTAATCGTACGCCACAGGGTTTCCGTGCCGTCTTTAACCGTATAGATTTTGAACTTGAGGGCGGCTTTCTGATCGTCGTCCATGGTTGACGGATCAATGCCTTTAAAACTCTTCTCAAGTGTCAGGACGCCGTCTTTCCGCCAGTTCTTCACCGTCATGACGTCGCCGTTGTGATAGGTCCAGGCCTGGACCAGTTTTCCGCTGCCGTCGGGCGCCGCAATGGGGCTGCTGGTATAGTTGACATACCCATCCTTGGAAATGATAAAGCTGTATTTAGTGTTATCCAGTGCATAGCCATCTGGGGCCTGGACTTCAAGCAAATAGTAGCGTTTTTCGGGCTTCAGGTTCCAGCCAAGGTCTTCATTGCCGAGGACCATGACAAGGCCTTTCTGACCGTCCCTTCCATCCGAGGTGGTAACGGTGTAGTCGCTGCCGTCCTTCTTTTTCACAGGTGTTCCGCTCACAATATTGCCGTCGGCATCATACTCGTCCGCCTCATAGAGTTTGAACACTGCTCCGCCAAGGGCGTTGCTGTTCACCAGCCCGTCCGCTTTGTAAATATAAACGCCATAGTTAGTGCCGTAACCGGATCCCTCAGCGCTGTAGTCCTTGGAGCCGGAATCGGTTTTCTCAAATCCTTTAAGTTTGACCGTATTGCTGTAGTTAATCTTTCCGTCAGCGCCAATCTCTCCTCTTGGCGTGGCAAGATAGGTAATCGTGGTGGCCGCTCCATCCGGAAGATAGAAGGTGATAACGTTCCCCTTCATATTGAAGTATGGCGCTGTGACAGGGTTTCCTTCTGCATCCGTGGTTTCCACCGTCTTGTCGCCGGCAACGGAGATGGAGATATCCTGATAACGGACGCTGAGATTGGTCATTTCGTCGGTTAGAATAAGGACGCCGTTGTCCGAAAGCGTCAGACCATCCTTGTTTACATCGATCGTAAACTCGAGCTTGTCATTTATGTCTCGATGCCACTTTTCAAGAATCTGGGGCTCGTATTTTACATAAATATTATGTTCTCCAAAGCCCGTTGCCTTATTGCCAAGGTTAATCGCTTTCCCGGACGAGATGGCCTCTTCGCGCATCTTATCCAGTGTTGTCTGATCTTTGACCTGGAGACTGTAATTAATCCTGTAATACTGGAACAGATTGCCGTTGTTTTTCGGCAGGGTGTCCTTATAAAGCTTAAAGGTGATGGTATTGCCATTTACGGTTGCCGAGACGCCATCTGAAGAGCGGCCATTCTCCTGACTGTACTGATCGCCGCCACCTACCGTGGCGCTCCTTTCAACGTATGCCAGGCGCTCATCAAATGTATCTTCGACAACAACATAATTGCCGTTCTCATCAGTTCCAACTTGGGTGCCTTCATAGGGCTTGGTAAACAACTCGTCAGAGAATACACCAACTGTAATCCCATAGGCATATCTGGGCAGTCCGTCAACTACCCCATCCGATCTGCCAACTTTCTTGATACTGGGCTTATCCGGTGTGAAGAATGCGTTTGCCTCCCTATCAGCAAACCTGACTTTGTTCTCATGGCTCTGATTTGCTTCATCGTTATCAAGCCAATCGGGATCGCACTTTGTCTTCAGAACAAGTGTGATATCTCTTGCTTTTCCGTCTGCAGAGGGCTTCAAGCCCTTGTTTGTGCCATCCTTTGTGAAGGTGAACAACACTTTACCCGGCTCACTCTCGGAATCAACCTGGACAGCTTCACCACTCAACAGACCGGTTGTTCTATCTTGCTCATAGCTTTCAAACGTATCCTGATAGCTTCCCGTTTTGGGCAAAATCTCGGTCAGAACGGCCTTATCTTCCGGGACTCCGGAAGCGGGGACTGTGATATGAACAGTCCAGGTTACAATGGTGTCGTTCCCGCTTTTCTCTTTCCCGCTGAATTCCTTCCAGAGGCCATACCGATTCTCCGGGTTCGGTTCCACCCATGACTGACCCTCGCCATGGTGGTGATGTTCATCTTCCCATTCGTTTTTGATATTCTGGCCCTGAGTCGCGTCACCGATATCATAGGTTGTATCATAGGTAATGGTATAGTGATACTTTTTACCTGCATTATCGACGCCTGGAAGTTGACTGAAGTCATAGGTCCAGGATTTTCCATCGGTTGCCTGGATCTGGTTCCAAGGAATATTCGTTTCTTTCACTATATAACCAGATTCGTTTGGTGTTTTATCCCGGTCCGTAACCACCACATGAATACCTTCTTCGCCGCTATACCGTACGCCATCAGTGGCGATTTTATCCGTGATGGTTTTCAGCTGGTTATCAGTACCGTAATCGCTGTCTGCCTCAATCTTCCAGGTAGTCGTCGTGACGCTGCCCTCCTGGCCTTTCTTCGAACCGCTCTTACCGATATTGGGCTTTTTCACAACATGGTCAAGGTCATAGGTTTTGCTCTTGTCCCCTGTCCAGTCAACCTTGTTATTTGCGCCGATATCGTATGTTCCGTCCTCTTTTTTAACCAGTTCGGACTTGTTAAGGGTGGCAGTATACTCCACAACGTAGGTTTTTCCATCTTTTAATGTTCCGGTTTTCAGCTCGAAACCGGTATTATTCTGAGACTTAATACTCCAGTCGGACACCGCAGTTCCATCCTGCTTAATGGAAATGGAACCCTGATCAAACGTAAGTCCGGTACCCTGGATTTTGTCAGTGATCTCCACATTGCTGGCATCGCCGTTGGAGCGTACTTCCAGCCGGTATTTGACCTTTGCGGTACTCGGATCGCTGTTCCAGTCAATAACACTGCCGCTCTTGGTCACATCGACGTCCGGGGTGCTGTCAACCTTGATCTTGGTGTCCGTCTGGCCTTCAATATTGTATACATTAGATGTGCTGCTGAATTTGCCCTTGACGGTGATGTTGAACTTCGCTGTGGTCAGGTCTTTCAGTTTCTGATAATTGGGATCCTGATCATTCAGTTTGATCCTGATGCTACCATTCTCCGTCGCTTCAATCTGGTTTCCATGAATGGTGTAGTTTTCTCCGGCTTCATTGACGTTGATGTCAAAAGTCGCAGTGGCGTCAAACGTGACGCCCGCCGGAAGAGTCAGGGTCATCCAGTCATTGTTGGAAAACTGGTACTGTCCGTTGCCTTCTCCCTCTTCAAAGGACATGTTAACCGAATACTCTTTTCCGGGTTTCACGGTATAGCTCTGCGTCGCGGGATCCCATTCCGCCCCGTTGATGGTCAGGTCAGTCATCACATCATTGAGGCTGGTGGTATACTGAAGGTCGGTCACCGTGATGAGATAGGCCTTCTCTCCGATCTGCACTCTGAGTTCATAGGTGTCGGTAAAGGCAATGTCACTGTTGATGTAATAGTCGCCGTCCGCATCAGTGAGATACAGGGCGCCGGTGTGGTCAACGCCCTCAATGAGGGTCAGACCTGCTTCGTCGATCGTCCCATCAATACCAAGCTGGGCAAGGATATCCGTCAGGCGGTAGCTGCCCTGGCCCGGGAACTGCAGGGTGCGGCCTTCATAGGTGAAGTCCACCGTGTACTTCAGGACAAATTCCGAGAAATCGTTCGTCTCAAAGGTAAATCCGGACACGACTTCAAGACCGGTGTCGTCTGCCGCTTTACTGATGGTATTCAGATTGATTTCCGTTGTCTCTCCGTTATGGATATGGAACAGGCGAAAGTCTCTGCCGACCACGTTCTCGGGAAGCTTGACTTCAACCTGGAAGCCGTCGTACTGATCTGCGGAAACATTTTCCAGACTGATATCAAAGACCTGGTATGCGCTGAGTGCAGCTGTGTTGCTGTCGGGAGTGCCTTCCTGGGCTTCAACGGCCGCGATGGCGCTCTCACTCTTGACTTCATCCAGAACTTCGGCCTTCAGCTCGGCGTCTCCGGGAAGATACAGCTCTCCCACGGTGCTGACGGTTGCGGTCTCGTTGCTGGCCGAGGTCTCGCCTTCAGCTCTGACGTCGATATGGAACTTCGCGCCGTCCTGCATGGTGATGACGATCTTCGCCTCGCCGTCTTTCAGGACGCGGATCTCATTGTTCTCGTTCACGACGGCGACTTCTTCATTGGTGCTGGCGATCGAGTCGATCTTGGAGACGAAGGTTTCGATCTCGGTCTCATCGACGATGCCGAGGCCCTGGACGATCTGCGTGAGGGTCATGTTCTCGGCGCCGGGCATGGAGGAGGTAAAGGTCTTGCCGTCCACCTCATACTCATACTCGACCTGATAGGTATAGACGATTGCATAGATGGTGAACGCATCTGCGTCGAAGACGACCTCACTGTTGTCGAACTCGGTTCCAACGGCCTGCTCGACGAGCTCCGCGGTCTGCTGGGCGATGTCGACGTGGACGACGCTGGTCTTCTCTTCGGCGTGCTCCGTCGCCGCCGGGGTCATGCTCACGCGGATGGGGATCGCGGGTTCAATCTCATGTCCCTCGGCGTCAAAGAAGGTGATGTCGACCGCCTGGACTTCCAGGACCTCGCCGCTCACCGCGTCGGAGACGGTATCTTTCAGACGGTTGCCGTTCACGGGCGTGACGGCGATTTTGGTATTCTCAGGGAAGGCGCCCTCGGGGGCCTCGACCGAGACCTTGATGCCGCCGGCCGTTCTCTCCCAGCTCTGTGCGGGCATGGGGACGGCGGGCACGGTGGCTTCGTCCATGTCTGCGGATTCTTCGTTCTTCTCTTCCTCTTCCGTCATGACGATGAGGCCGTCGGTCAAATCATCGGTAATCTCTTCTTCATAGTTGTAATTCGGATTCTGCGGCAGGATGCCGTAGCCGACGATCTGTTCATCGTCCAGGTGATAGCCGAAGGTCGCCACCGCGTCCGTGCGGTCGCCCTCGACGGTGTTGATGGTTCCGTCCTCCGCGTCCACATGATAGACGATGCCCATGTGGTCGATGTTCACGATGTCATCGTCAACTACTGTGTCGAAGAAGATCAGGTCGCCCGCTGCGGGGACATAGTCCCGTCCGGCGAAGAGCTCACCCTTCTGGAAGCTCTCGGCCATGAGGGCGGCCGTCGGGTTGTTCGGGACGTTCTCGGCCGGGATGCCGGCATAGCGCAGGCAGAAGGAGACGAACATCGCGCTCCACTCATTCGCGTAGGGAACACCGTACCAGGCGCCGTAACGGGTATAGCCATACCGGACCCAGGCGTCGCCTGCGTCGTTCAGAAAGGCTTCAAAGTTATTCGGGCTCTCGCCTCTGCCCTGCTGGGTGGCGGCGACGAGGATAAGATCTCTGGCCCAGTTTCCGCTGAGCTCCAGGTCTTCAAACTCACGGTTCCAGTCTTCCACGCTCTCGAGGTCCGCGTCCGGATCGCTGACGGGCATCTCGGGGACGGTGCTCTCTGCCGGCTCATCGGTGACGACGGGTTCGTCCTCGCCCTCGTTCCACTCAACGGTGCGGATGCACTCGGGGCCGTGGACATGGACAGGCAGCTCCTCCTGGCCGCAGACCTGGACACGCTCGGTGGTGTAGCATTCATCCGTGTGGGTGTGGGCGCCTTCGCCCTCCGGGATGTCGCAGATCAGATCGTACACCGTGGTGAAGCAATCGGCGGTATGGACATGGGCGCCCTCGCCCGCTTCCTTGCCGCAGATCAGGACGCCGCTTTCATTGAAGCAGGTTCCGTTATGGACATGACCGGGATTCTCTTCCAGGCCGCAGGTCATTTCCTCACGGGCCGCGTAGCAGGCGTCGCCGTGCTGATGGCCGGGATTTTCCTCCAGGACGCAGGTGAGACGACGCTGTTCGGCAAAGCACTCCTCTGTGTGGGTGTGCGCTTCCCGCTCCGGCAGGGTGCAGACAAGCGTATCCCCATCGTAGCAGTCGTCGTTGTGCACATGCGCCACCGGCGAAGCCCCCTCCTGTGCATAGGGACAGTCCAGAACCTCTTTGGTATAGGTCTTGGCCACCGCCGTCTGGTGAAAGCCGGCGAAGGTCCCCAGAGAGACGATCATGGACAGGCACAGAACCATGGCCAGCCATCTGATATGTGCCTTTCTGTTCTTTTCGATCCGTTTCAGAAGAGAATCCATCATGACTATATATTGTCCTTTCATATATTACAAGATCAAGATATAGTTGCAGTCATTTTGATGCCATTATGCAACCTTAATCATAACACTTTCGTCAAGTTTTTTCAACATTTTTTCATCCTACAAAGACATTAAATTAATAATAGATACGCACTTCAACTCCGGTCAAATCCTGCTCCACGATCATTCTATCATATCCACCGTCAATAAAAGCGTCAAAAAACCGCAGGGGTGTGAACATTTTTTGTGATATGCTCCCTTTTTGAGAGACAGTGAAAAAAGAAAACACTGTCGACCAAGGAGGGAGCATAACTATGTCGAGAGGGAAAGTAACCGCAGCGGATCGATTGGCTGCTGCGAAGGCCTGTGCT
>Ga0256405_10005713_pt1 | contig 20945 bp, 19 predicted proteins | sample RumenRJG_02DNA_FD_189096 | JGI IMG/M metagenome (GOLD analysis project Ga0256405, IMG submission 189096) | Bovine rumen microbial communities from Lethbridge, Alberta, Canada - RJG_02 | ecosystem: Host-associated > Mammals > Digestive system > Stomach > Rumen | place: Canada: Alberta... | reverse complement strand
GTCCTCCCAGACGAGGCGGAGCGGTTTCATCCTCCCGTCAGAGGAAAAATCCGCGACCACCTCGACATAGGCCTTGTAAGGGCTGACCGTCAGCGTCTCCTGCGCGTGTTCACTAAGTGGTGCGTCACTGCGCACCTCCGGGCGGTCCGAGCGCCCGGAATCATGATGATAGTCGTAAACGCCCACAAAGCTCACCTGCCTTTCATAAGAAGTGCTGTCTCACACCCACTCCGGTTTCCATTCTCCAGATAGGAATGCGGATGGATCATGTGATCCTCCGCCGTCGCATTGAGCGAAGACAGATACCGGTCCTCGTGCATGATCCCACGCTGGATGGCTGAGTAGCCGAACCTTCCGCGGATCACCGTCACCATGCGGTCCGCACGCTTCTGGCGCTCGCGAAATTGTTCATTTAAAAACAACGATAACTGCCGTGGCTGTCCTTCCGGCTTTAAGTCCCCGACGCTGATCCCGATGCTGCGGATCGGCTTCTCCCAGCGATAAAGCCTCTGGAAAATCTCGAATGCCGCTGCCTCGATTTCTCCGGAAATATTCGTCGGAGCAGAAATCTTTTTCTGCTGATGGAATCCCCAGAGATCCGTGTTCCGGACGTATACGGAGACCACCTGGCCCTCAAAATGATTCTTCCTAAGCCGCTCCGATACGCTCTCCGCAAGAAGATAGAGCACAAGCCGCACATCCTCATTGTTCACCAGATCCCGCGGGGTTGTCGTGCTGTTTCCGACACTCTTGATCGGTGCCTCCACGCCAAGGTCATTCACCGGTGTCTGATCCTCGCCTCTTGCAAAGACGGAGAGCATGAGCCCGACCTTCCCGAACCAGCTCTGAAGGTAGTGAGGATCTGTCTCTGCAAGCTGCCTGATGGTGCGGATTCCATACGTTTCCAGCTTCTTGTCCGTCCGCCTTCCGACATACAGAAGATCCGACACCGGAAGCGGATAGATCAGCTTCTGGTAATTGTCCCGGTCAAAGACCGTGATGGCATCCGGCTTCTTATAGTCGCTGCCGAGCTTTGCATAGATCTTATTCCAGGAGACACCGATGCTGACCGTGATACCGAGCTCATGGCGGATTCTCGCGCTGATCTCCTGGGCAATCCGGTATCCGTTCCCGATCGTCCGCGTATCATCACCCAGAATCGCACAGCTGTCCGTGAGGTCGATCCAGCATTCATCAAGACCGAAGCTCTCTACCTGCTCGGAATATTCCTGGTAGATGGCTCTCGCCATACGGGAGAACCGAAGATACAGGTACATTCTCGGCGGGACGAAGACCAGATCCGGACAGCACTGCCTCGCCTGCCAGAGCGCCATGCCGGTCTTCACGCCCCGGCGCTTTGCGATGTAGTTGGCGGTGAGGACGATGCCGTGCCGCTCCTCCGGATCCCCGCCGACCGCGAGCGGCTTCCCGACAAGCTCCGGGTGATACAGCATCTCCACCGATGCGTAAAAACAGTTGCAGTCCACATGCAGAATGATCCGATCGGACATCTTTCTCACCTCCTCTGCCTTCCCGACAAGCTTTTCTTCGAGTCTTCCGCTCCAGGGAGCTCTGACAGTTCAAAAATTGTGATTCTTCCGCCCCGGATAATCGCTTTCTTGTCTGTTCCGCACTGCGGGCAGTGAATCACCGCTTCCCCCTTTGACAGAACCATCAGGAACTGTCCGCACTGCGGGCAGTGTACGAGGTATCCCTTACTGCTCTTCTGTATAGCCGGTTTCATTTTCACCATCATTAAACACACTCTCTTTCATTTACACTGTCTCATTCCGGAAAGGGAAACGAACCGATGATGAGAATCCTCGTCGTCCGCCGGAGCCTCCGGCGGGTGCACTTTTAAGCTGATCTAAAGGTTTTAAGAGTCCGGCAATGGCATCGCTGCTTTTCTCTATAAGGCCAATATATCACTACTTTGGAAAGAAATAAATGGTCGCTTTGGCCCGTTTATCGCCTTTCAATAGATTTTTTCTTGATCTTTCAGGGAAATGGTGATACTCTGTAGACAGCAGAAAGAGACTGCCTCAAAGCAGCCTTGCAAAGAAAAGATGAAACAGGAAAACCTGGAACCCGAGAGAAAGAGGTGTCACATGGAAAATATCGGCGCAATCATCACATCCTACCGGAAGAAAGCGCACATGTCACAGATTGAACTCGCAGACAAGCTTCAGGAAGCCGGCATCGATGTCAGCTCCAAGAGTGTTTCCGCCTGGGAAACCGGAAGAAATGAGATCTCTGCGCGGATTTTCCTGCATGTATGCCGGATCCTGCAGATTCCAGACTGTCTGGAGGAATATTTCGGAAGCAATCCGAATGATCCGCTGGCCATGCTGAATGACGAAGGAAAGCAGAAAGCACTCTCCTACATCGATCTTCTGATCCATCCGACAAGCTACGTCAAGGAGTCGAATGTGATCCCGTATCCGGCGGCTCCCAGAGACAGCACACCGATGGTACGGCTGCGGCTTTACGACGCAAGAGTATCCGCCGGACATGGAGATTTTCTCGATTCTGATTATTACACGATGATCGAAGTACCGGCCAGAGATGCAAAAGGCGCTGATTTTGCTGTCACTATCAGCGGAGACAGCATGGAACCGGTGTTTCATGATCACGACATGGTCTATGTCCACGAGCAGGAAACCTTGAATGACGGGGAAATAGGCATCTTCTCGCTGAACGACAATGCCTATATCAAGAAGCTGCAGAATGACGGCGACGGGACTTTTCTCATTTCCCTGAATCCGAAGTACGAGCCGATACCGGTACATCTGGACCGTGATTCCTTCCACATCTTCGGGAAGGTCTGCAGAGCCACCCGGTAAGGATCACAATATGTCAATCAGAATCTTATGGGGAGGTGATGCCGCATGGAAGATAAGCCGAACAACCTGCTGGAAGCCCGAAAATCTGCCGGACTTTCGCGGAGTAAGGCTGCCAAGGAGCTGAAAGTCGATCCGAAAACACTCTACCGCTATGAAAACGGAACGCAGTGTCCGAATGTTTATATGGCGATCCGGCTGTCGGACTACTATCACCGGACCGTAAAAGAATTGTTCCCGTCAATAGACGGAATCTGATCAAAGAGAGGAGAACATATGGAATCATTAAAAGAATGTCAATGTCAGAAAATACCGGTCATGCAACAGGTCTTCGTAATAAACAATATCTTCTGGGGTCTTCAGAAACTGGACGACGGTTATAACATTTACACAGACTTTCCCTTAAAGAACAAGCCCATGAAGGGAATCCGCTGCTGTCTGTACATCGATGCAGATCCGAAGTACACGATGGAATTCTATCATGATGACAAGGGAAATCATCTCGGTACAGTAACAGAAAATGGCCATGAGAATTTTCCCTTCCCTGACGAAGAGCCCTTTGCATCCTGTTTTGCAGACAAGATGGACATGTCCAAATGCCGGCCTGTCTCTCCGGAAGAGCTCGCCGAACTGAACAGAACACTGGGTGTCGAGTACCATGTAAACTTCAAGTCCTGAACACCCGATATGAAAGGAGGCTGCCATGCCGCTCTGGAATCCATGGCACGGCTGCACCAAATGCAGCCCCGGCTGTCGGAATTGCTATGTTTATCGTCGTGATGCCGAATTCGGCAAGGACGCCTCCGTTGTCAGGAAAACTGCCTCTTTCAATCTTCCGGTCAAAAAGGACCGGCACGGAAACTACAAGTTAAAACCGGAGGACGGCACGGTCATGACCTGCTTTACTTCCGACTTCTTTCATCCGGATGCCGATGCATGGCGTCCCGAAGCCTGGCATATGATGAAAGAGCGCTCTGACCTGCAGTTCTATTTCATTACCAAACGTCCCGAGCGATTCTACGAAGGGCTTCCGGAAGATTGGGGAGACGGATACGAAAACGTCCATATCTGCTGCACCTGCGAGAATCAGTATCAGGCCGACCGGCGGCTTCCGGTCTTCCTGAAGCTTCAGATCCGTCACAAAGAAATCATCCACGAACCGATGCTGCAGGAAATCCACATCGAGAAGTATCTGGAACAGTACCACGACCAGATCGAATGTGTCTCCTGCGGTGGTGAGTCCGGGGATGGAGCCAGGCTCTGTGATTATGGCTGGATCATCATCACCAAAATGCAGTGCGTCGAATACGGCGTTCCATTTCACTTCCACCAGACCGGCAGCCTCTTCAAGCGTGGTAACCGGATCTATCACATTGACCGGAAAGATCAGGAAGAACAGGCACGAAAATCGGGGATTGATACAGCAATATAATCATGCTTCCAATGCGTATCCGCTTCCCGGCGTCCTGCCAGTCAGCCTGCATAACTGCCCTGTTTCTGAAGCATCTGGATCAGTCCTGCAATCTGATCGGCGATCTGCGAAAGTATCGCATGATCATTGTCATTGATTTCATGCGCATGCATATACATGTAGCGTCCCCAGTCAAGCCACTGCGGGGACTCACGCAGTTTCAACGGATTATCTCCGAAAAGCTCTCGGAACTTATTCACATAATCTTTCTGATAACAGGTGACGTAATAGCGGACCTCGATCAACTTATCATTCTTTCTCTGCAAATAACAGTCGAAGGTGACTGGGCACTCGAGCGCTGGAACGTCAAATGAGTAGTAAACACTCACATCTGAGAATCGGATTCCCTCATCCTCATGCGCTTTTCTCGGCAGCCAGAGTTTTACTCCAGTGCCGTTGATTTCTTTCTCCTCCTTCAGATAGCTAATGATCTCTTTTGCGTATTCCTTGTTGGCATTTCGGTACTCATACTCTTGATCCGATGAAGAATCTCCGGTATCTGTTCCGACAGAAGTGACCAGAGAGCACTTCAGAATCCGTGTCATTGTTCCGATTTCTTCTTCCGAAAGTTCTGCATTGTCATCAATCTGCAGGGCATCCACGAAATAGGGCATAAAGCGGGAGAGCTCCCGAATCTTCTTATCCGGCACTGCTTCTCCCTCCGCATCTGTCTGCAGAATCTCCCGGATTTCCTGATCTGCCCGTTCCGGATCTGCCATAGCCATAATCACTTCCGGCTCAATCTCCCTACTGGAAACCAGGTACTGATAGAAACGTTCATAGCACATCTGTGCGCAGATAATTGCGAACAGGGCACGCTCTCTTACCTTCGGATCCACATTCAGTACAACGCTCCCTGTAATAATGCGAAGCAGCTGATACGTATTGAAGAGCCGCTTCATACTCCTCGGATTGTAGCCGATCGAAGTCCGGATCAGATTGGAAAACAACTCGCACTCTTTGTCATCCGCGTCAACGCCCTGATGAAGCAGCATTTCCTTCACATAATTATGAATGTCGTACTGAGCCACCGGCATCTTGAAGGGAAGCTGTATGATTTTATCAAAAAAGCTCTTTCCCTTCTCTGCATTTACGTCTGTTCCGTACTTCTGCCGGATTCCCAGGGTGACTACCTCATAGTCCACGGCAAGGATGAAAACACAGTCGCGGCAGTCCAGGAAGAGCTTCAGAACTTCCAGAAGCTCAACAGCTTTTGACGGCTGAAGGCGATCCAGATCATCCACAAACACAACAACACGGTTTTTACCGGGATGGTTTGCGAGTGTATCATCCACTGCCTTCTGGAATTTATCTTTGAGCTCTACAATCTCCGAGGCATAATCCGAATTGCCGGAGCCTTCCATCATATCTCCGACCATTCCGGCGACCTCGCCGCCAAGGGTCTGATCCGCAGCGATACGGACTGCCCTCTTGCCGAATCCGATCAGTCCGTTAATGATCTGCTTTCTGGTATCCTTTTCGCAGTCAAGGCCCTTTAGCAGCACATCCATCATGGAAAAGGCAAGTGCATTCCCCATATCAAACTGAGAGAACTGCCAGGTGTTGAACCAGATCGGGACTACCGTGTCCTGCATCTTGTCACGGATCATGTTCATCATGGAGGTTTTACCACTGCCCCAATCTCCCTGGATCGAGATTGTCATCGGCGTCTCGCAGCTTCCAATAAACGAACAGAGGCCGTTCACATACGTGCTGACATTGAACATGTCCTCCGATGTATTCTGTACGGGTGTATCGGTAACTCCCATTGTTTTCCTGTCAGCCATACCAGTTTCCCCCTTCTTCCTGAGCAATCGTGTTCCCTTAGCTTGTTATCCTTCTATACGATTTGCTTTCAGTGCCTGCTGATAGATGGATGCAACTGTGTAATAATTCATGAGATCTGGCCAACGGTTTGCCGGGTGATAACCATCAATATAGAGTCTTCTCTTTCCGCTGCCATCAAAATCCTCAAAGTAATACCAATTATCGGAAGTCTTCTTCTCTGTAAGCGCAGGATGTTCAAAAACCTTCTCCAGCAAAACGCCAAAAGTAGAGCCGCAGACAATGATGTCTGCATCAATCAGATCAAATTCTTTCCGGATCTCTTCTCTGTCAAATGCAGAATAGGCAGCAATTTCCTCATACCACGACTCGGAAGTACCTCCACTTTTTTTAAGATTTAGTACTGCAATCTGCTGAAGGCTCTCCTTCATTTCCTCATCTGTCAATTTCCTGTAACGCGGAACGGAAATTTCCGTTGTGTTCTCAATACCATAGGTCCATTCTGCAATTCTCCGCCATATATGGTATCGGATGCAGTCTCCGCTCTGTATCCACGTAGCAAGAGTGGCTCCACCCCACCCGTCCCCATACGCTTCTTTCATGACATAAAGGATTCTCTTCTTCCCGGAATTCCAAATATTTGGATTTACGATTCCGTCCGGAATAAAAGGCTTTTCTTTATTGTCACTTTGATGATTGACTGTCTCCGTAATAATCTTTCCGGCATGCATGAACTCAATGGTTTCCTTTTGCTTCCGCTGCCAAAGCTGAAACAGCTCCTGAAGATTTGTACATTGTCTGATTCCTGACAGATATTCACTGTTTATGCTCTGCTCAATCATTACCCTTTCACCTGGTCCCACCTTCAGGTCCTAATCAATCCTCTCATAAAAGCAAACTGATATACCCTCCAAAACTTCCGCTTCAAATCCAACACGGAATCCGCATCTGCTTCTGATCCATAAAGAGCAGCAAATTGATCACTGTCAGACCAAAGGGGAAATATCATATCCGCTACTTCCTTGTTTTCCGCCTGCATGGACTTGCGATTCTTCAAAAGATAATCGGAAAAATCATCAAGATATGTTTGCAAGTCAGAATCTACTCTGTCCATCAGAAAATCGCGCATATATTTCTCTGCAACTGCAATAACAGGTACGCTCCTCACGTTCGCTTCAAGCTTCTTTTCTCCAGGTGCTTCCAGCGCAAACTTGATTCCATCTGCTGTCGTGTGGTCAACCTCATGAATGTCGCGATTTCCACTCGGCACATTTAGCGTCTCTGATTCTTCCTGTGTGATAACATTCTCGCCATGATCCCTGCTGAGGATAACCTTACCAATCACGGACTTCACTTCCTCCGGAGCCATCGGCAGTTCATCACCATAAAATTTCTCCTTACGGACGACTCTCACAAGCTCCTTACGATCCCTCGGTCCAGCCGGTACAAGAATGGTATCGCCAACATCGATGCTCTTATCTGTCGTCCGATAGTAATATTCCTTGTCACTTCCAGGAAAATTTACGCTGAGGTAGATGTAACTCTGTCCGCAGTGCCCGTCAAACAGGAAAAGATCGTTTACCCCAAGAGTCTCACGGATTATAGAACTTAAATCATCGTCTTCTTCCTCGATCTCAAAGTCACACCCCAGCGACCCTTTCCGCCTGATCTTCGTGCCATCTTCCAACGTTATCGTAATTCGGAAGTCTCCGACATCTGTCATGAACCACTCTTCTTCCTGATCGTGCTCTGTGAAATAACCGCCAATCAGGTCGAGCAACCATGCTGCCCTGTCTTCCGGAATCCTGTAGTCATCCTTTGCAGCCTTCACATACCCATGTTGCCTGACACCAGAGCCGAATACATATCTTGTGATCCGGACCCGGCCATTCCGGCAGATCTTAACATGCTGCTCAACTTCGTCGTTAAACGCCGGTGGTGGACCATATTTAATGTTGTTTGATTTGATAATTACTTTCTCTACAATCATATGTGCGTCTAAAAATATCAGTAATAAAACGCTAGCACACTAATTCACCGCGAAAAGCCTTGTTAAGAATAGCCTGCCTCGTTGTCTCTAACTGGTTCAATACTGACATGGCAGTTTCTTCCACTGTTTTTTCTTTTTCTAGGTATTGCTTTACCAAATGAACAATTTCATGCTGTTCTGCTAATGATGGGACAGCTATTTCAAGCTTCCCATAACTGGTCACATTAAAATGAGTTAAAGCCATGCCTCTAACGCCTGATTTAATTTGACCATGACCAATTGGTGAATTTGTAAAAATACATAGATAATCTGGATCAATCACGCTTTGATCGGGCACAGCAATAATAATATCTATAGCATTACACCCATCAAACTTTTCTGGCACTACGCATGCTGTACCTGGATTCCCTGATCGTACTATAAGAACATCATTTGTATGTACAATTGTCCTTTGATTTTCCCTCTGTCCTTGTTCATTGATATATACCCAATCCGAGTCTTGAACATGAAACTCACGTACGTTAGCTGACCTAAATGCCGGGATTCCACTAGAATCTGTATAATAACGTGTGGGTTTTATCACAATGCCAACTTTTATATCCCTACATATGTCATTGACAGAACGTCTATCCCATTCTTCTAAAGAATAGCCATTTTCTTTTCTCCATCTTTCGCTAAGGTCACCAGTCATGGCTTTATACAATATGCTCTGTTTCCGTTTTTCTGAGCTGTCGAGCACAGATTCAATTTCTTCACTGACTTCATCAAGACGAGCACATTGCTTATCAATAAATGAAACGAGACTTTCTTGTGTAGCTAAATCCGGGAGCGGAATAGCTGTATTCTCAAATACACCTTTCGTCACATGCTGTAGACCTGCACCTCCATGTGCTACAGAAATCAATTTATTGAGCTGTTGATTTATCGCATGCATGAAATACCTTTTATTCAACAAGTTTTCATCAAATTCCATTTTGAAAATATGCTGATTTAAAACGGCTTCCTTGCCCCACCAAATATGTGCACCAAATGAAGTTCCTGGGGTTCCTGACCAAGCGAATAATAGTTCTCCACCATGCAACGCGTATTGCTCGTCCACTTCCCCTGCATAATGGTTATATTCTGCCTCCCTGTCATTCAAATTTTGGATTCGCACTATTGGCAGCCCTTCATTTGACCAATCTGTGGGCTTAAAAGCTCTCCCGTTATATAACTCGGAGATTCCTCCAATGCGAACCCATTTCCACCCTTCCGGCAGTTCATACGGCCATTCTTCTTCCGGCACCAGAGCCTGCTGAAGTCTTTCTTCTGGCGTGAGTTCTTTGTTCTCTTTCTTCTGTTCTCGTGCCATCACTTCACCTCCAGCGCTTTCAAATCATTGACCACGCTCTGCAAAAGATCCATCGCCTCGCTAAGTTTTGCAATGCTGTCCTCTGCGCTTTCGATTGGATCTGGAAGGTCTTCATAATCCGTCAGGGAATCATCTTTAATAAGGCCGAGATCCAGACTGTTACCTTTCTCTGCGATCTCTTCTCTCGTGAACTTATGCCAACGCTCATCCTGTACGGATTCCCGATCTTTGGCTGTGTATGCCGCTTCAAAACCGGCAAAGTCTTCCTTCTTTAATGGATTCGTCTTGCCAAATGACGGCATATTGGTCCGGAGATCATAGAACCAGACTTCTTTGGTATTCCCCTTATCCGTTGTCCCTCTCGTAAAAAACAGGACATTGGTCTTAACACCCTGCGCGTAGAAAATGCCGGTGGGCAGACGAAGAACTGTATGCAGGTTGCATTTGTCCATCAGGTCAACACGGATCTTCTCGCCATCACCGTCTGCAAACAGAACATTGTCAGGAAGAACGACTGCCGCTCTCGCCTTGCCATCTGCTTTCAGGCTCCGGTAGATATGCTGGAGGAAGTTTAACTGCTTGTTGCTGGTTGGATAAGTGAAGTCATCACGCGTCGCTCGCTCACCGCCCTTCTTAGTTCCAAAAGGCGGATTCGTGAGAACCACGTCATAGCCTTTCATGGATTTACCTAGGTCAGACAGGGTATCTCCCAGCTTGATTTCTCCATCGACATCATGCAGCATAGCGTTCATCAGTGCCAGCCGATGCGTGTCATGCACCAACTCGCAGCCAGTGAAGGCTTCTTCGCGCTCAAACTTGGCGGTATCCTCATCCAGATCATAGAAGTTGTCCGTATGATCCCGGACGTATTGGCTGGCCGCAATCATAAATCCAAAAGTTCCGCAAGCCGGATCTATCGGCGTACCGTCTTTGATACAATGGCAATCTGTAGATCCATGATGGGAGAAGCGCAAAAAGGCTTGAAATAAAGGCGTTTCCGCTCCGCTGGCGGGACGAAAGGTCGCTGCCCGACGCGGGCATGAAGTCCAGATTGCTGGTTGAGTCGCTTGTGCCATCACCATTTTGCACCCTCCTTTCTGTGAGAATTTGTGCTATCGCTGAAATGTATGGTTATCGCTAAAAAGTGTAGAAACGATAAAAGGTATTACTCGTTCTTTTCGGTTTCAATTTCCTTCAATGATCTGCCATTCTTATCCTTCCACGTTTTTGGTCCGCTGACGCTATATCCGAGTACAAAGTCAGCAGCCGCCGAAGAGCTGGAGAAAAGCAGGTCTTCTGTCGTCACCAGATCCTTCACCTTTTCTTCCTCGATCCATTTCTCCCGGAGCTTTACGATTCCAGCATTTACAGATTTGGCATTCATCTTTTCATTGATTATCGCACCTTGAAGGACTACAAAACCCTCAGTTGTTGTTTTGCCTGTCGCTTTTGCCGCGCCGGTCGATATATAAAGCAGCTCTTCATCATCCGAAGGATTGGACGGACTATGCTGGAGCAACGGCTCAAGAACCTTGTAGCCGAGCGCATTGATTACAACCTTGATATCATCGATGAATTCCTCCATAACGGCACGATCGGATTCCTTCATGACGGTGTTCGAATAGGTATTCTTCGTGAGGATCTTATACCGCTTGCAGCTCTTAGCTGTTTCTACGAGTCGATTCTCAAGATAACGGATCAGTGTTTTATTGAGATCACGTCCCGTGAAGATTACCGCCGTCGTCCAGTAGTATTTTTCTTTGTCTGCCTGATAGTCCCGCAGATGCTGGACAAGCCGCTCTTTCACATTCTCAGACTCGCCAATATAAACAGAATCAGAATCATCGTCTTCCTTGCAGAACAGAAAATAAACACCTGCCTGCGTAATATCGTCACGAGTACAGGACTGCAGCTCGATACGCGGGATTTTGATTGCTTTGCCGTTCCAGTTTGAAAGCTCAGCGGTTATGATGCTATCCGCTGTGCCGTTCACAAGGAACAGCTCGATTGTTTTTCCGTATGGCATGACGATCACCTCCTGTTACTCGTTCTTTCCATATGAGGTATGATCTTCTGCAACCATGCTCAACCCGCTGTCCTGTGGAGTTGTATATTTCACCACTTTTGAGCTTTTACCTGATAGGGCATCTCCAGAAATCAAGCCTTGCATTTCGTCATCAAACTCTTTCATTCGCGTATCCTGATTGAAGAAATGAAGTCCCCATATTTTATACTGATTGTTGTCAACATATGTCTTTACTGGGACTGCTTCCGCTTTCATCTGCAATAAGAAGTCCTCTTTCCATTTGTCTTTCTCAAGGAGCATTGTTCCTTTCGGCTCTACAAATATTTGAAGCTGCTCGAATCCGTCAGTTTCTTTCCGCTGAAGGAATATCACATAGTCCGGTTCAAAACGTTCTCCATCCTCAAAGGAATAGAGATGGAACTCCCTTTCATTTCTTACGAGATATACCTTGCTGTATACCTTTTTAAGTTCTTCAACATAACCGCGAAAATATGCAACGAATGCTTTTTCCTCGGATGTGCCATAGTTATCGGTATAGACGAACCAATCCTCCTGAGAGAGGTCGAGTTTCCATTTTCCCGGAACTGAAGAATCGTTCTGTGAGATACCTATGCCTCCATCGTGTGGATCAGTATAATTGACTGTCTTATTACGGAATACCTCGCGGACACGATGAGCCCGGAATTCTTTCGTACCCATATACGTTTCTTCAATGCCAGAGATCGAATCACCGATCTTTTTAAGAGTGGTAAATACCGCCTGATATAACACATTTACAGAAGGTTTCTCGTCTGCGCAGTGAATATCAATTCTTACTTTTCCAAGGTACTCATCCTGTGTCACAAACTCCCTTGTGGAATGAATGTTTGGAAAATATGATTTCAATGTGTTAAATCTGAAAATCGGGTACTTCATCAGTGCTTTATTGACAATGGCATAGTTAATACTTGCAATCTCGCCAATCGTCGTATGCACGGTTTTCAAATTATTCACGGTATAATCATTTCCATTCTGTCCCTCCAGCATAATAGCATCCGTTCCTGAACTGCCAGTGGAATAGGTATAGCTATACAGGGCGTCACGGACAGTTGGCTGAAGTCCGAACACTTCCTTTCTGCTCTTAACTTCTCGGTCATTCGTAAAAATTATGCCATCCTGATACAGTGGTTCCGTCTTAAAGTCTTCTTTAAGCACATATTCGCGCTGTACGATTTTATCTGTATCCAGTCCGATTTCACGAAGTGCCTGATGCAATTCCGTCACATAACGATGATCATTCTGACAATGATATAAAAGATCCTCGCAAATTCGCATCTCATTCGTGATGTCATCATCATATTTTCTCTGATACTTTGGCTGTTCCGGATCAATCTGAAATGGGCAGTACCTTGCACCACGACCAATCAGCTGCGCTTCAGCAATCGTGGCCGGAGAGATTTTTCTTCCGCTTGACTGGCGAGTTTCATATAGCCGAACAATGTCAAATAGGTTGAGAACATCCCATCCTTCATCCAGCTTCTTTACCTCGAATATTGCTCTGTAAGGATTGTCAGCATCTTCCAAAGAGTTCAGAAGGATCTGTTTATTCGTAGCATCCTTATCGTCATTTACAGATACACAATGCGGTTCCGCAAAATCATCGCGTAGCTCCGCCGCAAGCGTATCTGCGGAGATGCCGTTATCAGCAAAGTATGTAAAAGCTTTCTGCATAATCGGATTATCCGTGGAAGCAGAAAGTTCCCTCAGTTTTGCTCCGGAGAGCTGACTTACTGTCTCAATAAAAGCCGCCATGAAATCTTTGCTATCAGCAATCTTGGCTGCTTTGAACAAGACAACCGGTTTTATTGATAGCCGATGATCCTGAAATACTTTAAGGCGATACTGACTTAACACCAATGCCTGTAGGGCGCGATCCATCAACGGCAGGTCAGAGCGGAGCGTCAGAATATCCTTTGAATATCTATCCTGATAGAAATTCGGCAGCGGATAGTTAAAAATAATCTTGTTTTCATGTAACTGTTCAGGACCCCTGTCCGAGTAGAATTAGATTGGGATTTCCTGATAATGCATATGTGATTGCCGCATAGGCATTGAGTCCATGCTTTTTGGCCGTGCCAACATAAGACATGATTTTCAGATACCATCTGGCTCCGTCTTCCGAACGGAAACATCCGGACACCTTTGTTTTCGTTTTTACCATCCGAATATCACGCTCGGCCTGGTTGTTGTCAAAGGGCACCAGAAAATCTTCTGTAAAAAGGCAGACTGATGCCTTGAGATTTTTCAGCCTGTCAATGAGGGCAAGAACCTTTCCCCTTTTCTTCCGACCGCGTTTTCCCTTGGGCTGGTCGGGAAGCGGATTGGCATCATAACCGCTCTGTATGATGGCATCATAGTTCTGATCGAACTTATGATGGTAGTAATAGCTCAGGCTTTGCCTGCCCCTGCTTACTGCCTTGTCCCGGACTTTCTTCATTTCAAGAAGAAGGGAACGAAACCGGGAAGCCCACTTCTGATCCGGATGGTTTTCTGTTATACCATTCAGTTCCCGGAGAAGGTGGGCGCAACAGACGGCATGCGTGACATCCTCCACTTTCCAGTACGGATTCCAGCAGTCATGGACGATGATTCCCCTGTAGTCAGGAAGAATGCCGGCGCGATTGATTCCCTCGATCCCACGCTTGCGGTCAAGCGTCAGATATGTATAAAGCTCATTGGAGGCATTATGCACCCAGAAGGTTTTTCCGTCGACACGGGTACCGGTTTCGTCACAATGGATCAGATAACTGCTGTCAAGATGGTCACGGATCTGGTCCAGCGTACCAGTCACCATTTCCGCACAACGGGACACCATGGCAGTGATCGTTCCCGTAGAAAGTGGGATGTTAAATACACTGGAGAGAATCTCATGTGTACGGTTGACACTGACCGCACCAACTGTGTTAAGGGCTACGACGAGAGCCTGAAGGTTTGTGCCATACTGCAGGTGTGCCTTGATATCGGAAGGAAATTCACCAATCTCAGCTCTGTGATGGATCGGGCAGTCTGCAATGCAGTACCGCTCATGAGCAGTCAGCGACACGGACAGCTCAGCATCCATGACATTCCGGGTTTCGGAAGGTCTATGCTTTGCCAGACATTCAGCGGCCCGTGGGCATCCCTGGCAATCTTTCCCCATATGGGGGATCCTGCTGGTAGGCTCTATATGGGACTCCAGTGTGTTCCCTTTATGACCGGCCTGACCTCCCTGTCTCTTTCCGGATGATGTCCGCAGGCTCTTAGGGGAAGGCTTCTTATAGCCATCACTTGAAGGCGGTTTGGAACTATTTTTGGAATTCTTGTTCAGACGTTCCGTCAGCTGCTCTATCTTTGCCGTGAGCTCTGCATTCCGTTTATTGGCCTCGGCCAGAAGCTGTGTCTGCATGGCAAAGTTTCTGCTGAGATTGTCAAGAGATATCTGCAGGGCACGGAGCTGCACAGTAAGTTCGTCATTCTGCTTCTTCAATTGAATGTTCATCTCATCGGCAGTCATGTATGCAGCTCCTTTCCATGAATTTCTGATACCTTTATTTTACAATGGAGCGACCTTATTTTCCACGTTTTTCACAAGGGTCCTGAACAGTTACGTTTTCATAAGCTGCCCTGATAGCCTGATTTTCAAGATCGCATGTCGCCGTAAACTCAAGCAGCACATTGCCAGAGTTCCTACTGAATATATTCTTGACGGTCTGTTCCCATGAATGGTAGCTATCTGATTCTTCCGCCGACATCTTCTTTTTTGTATCCACATTCAGATGATGCGCCTCATCGGATATAAGTACGACCTTCTGGTTATCGAAATCATCAAAGGACATGCCGTTTTCCTTTGTCATCCACATATCCATATGAAGGCCCTGCGTGGTCGAAAAGCAGATATTAATCCGGTTAGGATCTGATGCCTGGAAATTGGTTACTTCCTGAATAACAACTCTTTCTCCGTCAATAACAATTTCGTCATTAAAAAGATACTTGGTAGACGATGAGTCAAGGAAATTCACCTTCGTCTTTTCAACTATATTGGAGAGGTTGACAAAGAACAGAAAGTTCCGATATCCCCGCTTATAAAGGTAAAGCATCAAACCAGCCATTATTAGTGTCTTGCCGCTTCCCGTAGCCATGTGGAACAAAGTCTGAGACGGATTCTGGCGCAGATTCCCTTCAAAATATGTGATGAAATTTTCGAATGCTTCTTTCTGATACGGGCGGAGCTCAAAGTTTGGATTCATGTTCTGCTGTATGTATGATGGTAGTTCTTTACTGGCACCTGCCTCGCGCAGGACATCCATCTTTTCATATAAAAATGCCATGCGCTCAATCCTCCTTGTAAAAGCTTCTCGTGAATGCTTTATCTTCCTCGGAAATTCCGAAATCCTCGTCATCCATGTCGCAGTAATTCACATAAAGCAGATTCTTGTCCAGAAGCTCCATAAGGAACCGTTTCTGATCATCAAGAGAAAGTGACTCAAAATCCGAAGCTGCGGCATCAATATCCGCCGGATTCACCTTGCAGCTGATAAACCCGCTCTTTACCATACGCTGGTAGATGTCCTTAAGCGTATTTGTATCGACGGCCATCTGGATCTCATCAACAAAGTTCTGGTTAAGCTTAGCAAGCTCGCAATAGACAAAAGAACCGCCACCATGCCAATTTAAGCTTCCTGCAAGCGTTCCGTTGTCTTTTCCCGAAACAACTTTGTTTAAGCGTTCGATAATGATGTCTATCTGCGAATCAATCTGCTCACATAATATATAACGTCTCTTTAATTTATGAGCCACCACTCCTGTTGTTCCGCTACCAGCGAAAAAGTCCAATACCAGATCGCCCTCATCTGTTGAAGCTTGTATTATTCTTTGCAAAAGAGCTTCCGGTTTTTGAGTAGAAAAATCCACTCGTTCTTTAGCTGTTGGAATTTGCTGAAACGACATAATGTCATACCAAACATCGCCACAGGGTTTACCATTTGCAACGGCCTCATCCAGGTATCTTCTCGTTCCGCGTCCGTCGAAATACTTTCTACCATCTTCATCTATTTTATCGAATCTATCGAGATACTCTTTTCTATGAGGCATCTTTTGTTTTATAAACTTGAATCCTGTTGGTTTCTTTGTATAAAACAATATGGAATCATGACCGCGAATCCAGTTGTTTACCATTGTTTTGTATCCAGACAACACTTGTGTATCCCAAATGATTTCTCTCTGAAAACAATCTGGTCCAAACACTTCATCCATCAGCACCTTAAAATAATGGACCTCGTTATAATCGAGCTGAACATAAATAGAGCCAGTATCTGACAATAATTTACGAGCTATTTCAAGTCTGTTTTTCATGAAGCATAACCATGTTGAATGGTTAAAAGAATCATTGTATCTAAAAGAATCACTTGTAGTGTTGTAAGGAGGATCTAAATATATTAACTGTACTTGTTTTTCATAGCCTTTTAATAAAGACGCTATATCCAGAAGGTTATTCCCCTTTATAACAAGATTGTCCTTGTCCGTAAGTGTAAGAGCGTCAGCACAAACAGCTTCCGCATTTTCTCCAGTAGGATTCCCTAAAATATCAACATCTCCATCGTAAGAGTATCTCTTTGCAGCGGTCAGCACCTTGGGATAAAACAGCATGTCCACTTCATCTGGAGCAAGCGTTTCATTATAAAAAATCTCAGAGCGCTTCTGATCCTCTTTCGTCTGGCCACCCTCAAGGACACAGTCCTTGTATGGAAATACAAGTTCAACCTTTCCGGATGTACTGATCATTTCACCGTTTTCGTCAGCAAGGCCGATTTTATTCTTAAAACGGGTATAGCTGTCCGGCAGGAATTCGCGATTGTTGATTACCCATGCAAAGCCCACCTTGTCAAAGACAAGGACGCCATCAATCTCCTTAAAGAAGCGCGCCTTTGTATCTTCGTTTGAGATGAGCAGATGGATCAGATTCTCATCCATCTGCATGGCTGCTTCATACACAGCATTACGAAGGAACGTCCCATCCTCTGCAAAAAATCTCTCGTCCTGTTTCAATACACTCAGGACTGTATCAAAAAAGTTCTCCATCTTATATTTCTCCATCTTCTATAAAAAGTTCAGGCACGTTATACCGGATTTCTTCCGTGTCTATTCGTACCAGTTCGTTCGGACTTTCAAGCAGTGCTTTTAACAATAGCTTCGGATTATCCGCCGGTCCTCTTATATATTTATCGGCATGCTGCCGAATATAATATGCTGATTCTCTCTTGTAGCCGCTTCTCTGCAATATGATACGGATCTTGTTGGAGGTTCCGTATTCTATGAACTCATGCCAGTCATTCGTGAGATCCTCATCCGGATGCTGATTCTTCCATTCCTCTGAGAACCGCAGGAAATAATTTGAAAGCCGGAAAAGCAGTACATCTTCTATAGCCTCCAGCGAATTGGCAATAATAAAATTGTCATGGCGACGTGAGCGGTCATATGTTTCCCACTCGTGATTGTTGATCCAGACCTTTCTCTTATACTTGTCATAGTCCTTAATAGTTTCCGTCATGATGTAATTCAAGCCGTGCCCGGATATCCATTTATTGAGCAGAACAGAGTACCAGTTCAGCTTTGTATATTCACCGTCTTTAAAAGCGCCAAGCGTTCCGCGCTCATAGGAGCGCCATTTGAATGCCTTCGCGAGGGCAATCAGGAAATCCCGGGTTTCATAATAATTTGCTTCTCGACTTTCCTTATCAATCTTTGGATAACAAGCGCCAGACCGGACAAGTTTTCTGAGGCCTTCAAGCTGATCATATGAAACATTTATATCGTCATCAGGTATTTTGTCTGGAGCAGAGAAATTTTCTTTTATCAGTGTGATCTGCTGCTGATTCAAATAGCCTCCGGCTAAAAACTCTCTGAATACTCTGGCGTTTCTCCTACCGTGAGCGATATCCCCGGCAAGAATGAGCATGGTTTTACGCATGAGATCATAGTTGTCATCGCTCTGATCTTTCTTGGATCTGGGAATCTCTACTTCTCCGGAGCAAAGTGTGTCGACAATCAACTGCTTCTGGTTGGAATTTAGTTCTGTCTCTATAGACAATTTCTGCGGCGGAACATCGCTTGATAAAAGCTCTTCATATTTCTGGAGGTCACTATCATTATCTTGTGACTTCAGTCTGACGACGAAAACATTTCCATACAAGTTGTATTTCGCACGTCCAACACGACCCATCAAGTTCTTGAAGTCCACTTCCGAGAATTTGCTGAGTCCTTTTTTATAACTCGTAATAAACAGATTCTCTGCCGGGAGATTAACTCCCTCGAGAAGTGTACTTGTGCAGAACATCGTCTTTATAAGCCCTTCCCGGTATCAATACGTATAACGGCCGTATTGTCATAGGGAATCGGGACGCGGTCATACTTGAAAATCAGATTGACAATCGTCTCCCCGATCATGCCAAGCTTCATCAGGCAGGAATTAGAATCACTGTAAAGGTAATTTTCCGCCTTGCGGCCATAGTCAGCTAGTACCGGGAAATTTTTCTCAAGAAATTCAAAATTGGACGCCATGAACAAACGCCTCCCTTCAGTTATCGTCTTTTATATAATCGACAATATCCCCTACGTTACAATCGAGAGCCCCACAAATCTTTCCAATGACGGTCATGCTGACCGGCTGTTCTTTTCCGAGTTTAGCCATAGTTGTAGATGTGATCCCTGTCATTTTCATCAGATCTTTTTTGCGCATGTCTTTATCAATCAATAATTTCCACAATTTCTTATAGCTGAAACTCATAGCGTTTAAGCCTCCGAATTACATGTGTATATGTCTTAGCTCTTAGATGATCTTGGATGTTTTTATGCTTGGATGTTTTTATTATAGCTTATTATAGCTGCCGTCTACAGATCAATCAATTTTATCATTGCGTTTTGCGACAAAAACTTTAGAAACTCCTGTTTTAAGCACACAAAAATAGTCTTGTTCTGCATTCGTGCATTCGTGCTTCAGGCATCGCTACATGCTGCTGCATGCTTTCAACCACTAGTGGCAAGCAGTGTCCTTTTGTACAAAAAGGACTCCGCTTGTTGGTGGGCATCCCCCATCCCCCGAGAACTGTCCTGCGGACAGGCTGCGCACCAGACAGGTCTGGCACTTTCTATTGCCGCCATTTTGCGGCAATAAAAAAGAGGGCAGACAGCAGCCTCATGACTGCCACCTGCCCAATGATCATCGGTGTCCCTTATCTTGTTTTCTCCTGCTGTCGTCCCTGCTCTTCATCAATCTTTAGGAAACGGTCGATATCCTGTTTTGCGATCTGGTAGTTCATCATCTCCTTCTTGACCGTGCGATACTCCTCATAAAGCTTTCGCTTTTCTGCAAGGATGCTGCCGTACTCGGAAGACAAATCCTTTACGCGCGGAAGTCTCTTAAGCCCCCGCTTGTCAAATGCTTTCTTTGCCGCTTGATGCAAAAGGATTTCATCCCGATGACTTTCCAGGAATCTCTTGCTGTATCCGGTCTTCCGGTATTCAGCATAGACATCTCTTGTCTTCGCATAGTTGATGATCTGCATTTTGAGATCGGCGATGTCTTTGAGTCTTGCCTCCTTCTCCTTGATGGTATCGGACAGGACATGAAACTTGGCGGCACTCGATTTTGCCTTTTCCTGCAATTCCTCGTAGTCGCGGATGTCATGCTCCTGCAGATAGAGCAGCACCTTGGACATCTGTTTTACATTGAAGATCTTCGCCCAACGCTCGTATCCTCTGCCCTTTCCTTCCTGCATCTTCCGGTTGATATCGATCAGAAGGTCAAAGTCCTTCCCGTCCGCCCCATAAGGTCCATATCGCTCAGCGCCATGACTTTTGTTTTCTCCGGCGGCATCTGCAGTTGCATCACCGATTCTGCCGGATGCGTCACCGGCGCGTTCTGTGAATAGATCTGCATCAGGATCCTTGCCGCGGGATCTCCTGCTCTTTCGCCAGGCGCGCCTCTCCTCTTCCGGATCAAATTCCAGTTCGCCGGTAATCCGTTTCCGGATATCCTCCTCCGTATAACCCCTGCCAAGGGAGCGAAACCGGATGAAGCGGTTCTGTCCATTTCCTCTGACCGCCAGATTCTTCCCGCTCTTGATTTCATAGCCCTTGTCTCTGAGTACTTCGAGAAATGTTTCAAAGCTCTCCGGCTTTGAAACGAGGATCGCATCGATGTTTTCTTTCAGCATGTGCCGGAAGGAGACGCGGTGATAGGGAGATGTATTATCCCTCTCCCCCGGCTTTCGTGGCTTGATGACGGACAGGCAATGCTCCAGACAGATCTGATCGCTCAGTTTCTGCAGCGCAAGGGCGACGAACCAGCTGTCCTTAAATTTCCGGTCGCAGGAGAGATTGGTGGAATTAAAGATGATGTGATTGTGGATGTGCGCGCGGTCCGTATGGGTTGCGACGATGAACGCGTGCTCTCCGTGTGTGAAGCG
>Ga0256405_10005712_pt1 | contig 20947 bp, 26 predicted proteins | sample RumenRJG_02DNA_FD_189096 | JGI IMG/M metagenome (GOLD analysis project Ga0256405, IMG submission 189096) | Bovine rumen microbial communities from Lethbridge, Alberta, Canada - RJG_02 | ecosystem: Host-associated > Mammals > Digestive system > Stomach > Rumen | place: Canada: Alberta... | reverse complement strand
TCTGTATAGAAATCCGTGGATTGGCTGAGTACTTTGCAGACACCTGCGGCAATCATCCTGACCTGGTCATCCGTAAGCTGGTAGTTCTTTGTCTCACTATAGCTTTCGACATAGACACCGGCTTTTTCAATGGCAATGCGCATAGCATCCTTAACTGCCTTGTCCTTTGCCAATTCCCTCGTGTCGCCATCTCCCATGATGTAAGAACCTTCTGCTACTATCTGGTAAGTTTCTGCATAAACGGGCGGCTGTATTCCGAGCAGGAACGCACAGGCCAGGATAGCAATTAAAGATATCGATTTGCGCATTGTTTTGCCCCTTTCTTAGAATGGAATGTGAATAATCTTTTCGCTGCCGAGTCTTAACCGTGCGCGTGTTGCTGTACAGTAGTGCAGGTATTCCAGAAGCTCATCAGCAGTTTCTTTCTGTCCTCGCTTATCCATTATTGCGATAGAGTCGGCAAATGCTTTCATCAATTCTGCTACTTGACAGGACACTTCGAGCCCAAGCTTGTTGCCAAGGGAATCGCCTTTTTCTTCAATTGTCTTTTCTATATCTAAAAGCTGATTACCTTCATTTGACGGAAAGATTTCTTTCGTGTTCATGTTTTTCTATAGACTCCTTCTTGATTAATGATGTTAACGCATAAATACTACTCTCGTGTCTTCAAGGAAATGGGTTGCAGTGTTTTCAGCCAGAAGTTTGTCGGCATCTGCATTAGAGATAACCGGATTTGCGCCGTGGTTCAGAAGTTCCTGTGCTTTGATGATCAACGGATGAGCACCTGCCCGCATTACTGTGCTATAACCGTGAGAGTAGCCTGCCATGCCGTATTTGACAACGAAATCATAATCAAGGTTCTTGTAACCATAGATAGGCATGTGGTTTGCATTGAGGATAACAGGACTCATGACAGGATTAAGACCAAGACCACGGCAATCGATGATAACACCCGTATAGTTTCCTTCTGCCTGTGTCATACTCGTTGCCGGCATGAAAGGTTCTGCAGTCTGCGTCTTTTCAGGAAGAACGGCAGAAGCAAGTGAGCCTGAACCAAACATTGGAATCGTCATCGTTACCTCATAGCCATCGCCTGTTGCTCGTTCGCTTACGATTTTTGCTCCATGGATTACTGCATTTACTTTTGTCTGTACAATATCACTGGTTGTCATTGCATTTTCTACGGTGGTTTCGCCAGTTACATTAACACCCTGGATAGCTTCAGCCAGCTGGCGGTAAGCATCCACAACAGCCGCCCGCCGAGTCATTGCCCTTGCTGATCCTCTGTTTACGGCGTGGGCAGGCGGCGCTCCGAATCCGGTAACGGTAATGTTCTGACTACTCCAGTCTACTTCATTCGGTGAAGCAAAGCAGCATGCTGCGGCAAGGATGCACATCATAGCGGTGAGAAGTGTAACTTTGATGATTTTCATTGTTCAGTTCCTCCTTATGAAGGCGGGGGTTATTCCTCTGCCTCTGGGTAAGTTGTTGTTTTTGGCGCACTCTTGATGCGATTCTGACTGTAATGTCTTAACCAGTCAAGAGAAACGCCATCATATTTATGGAAAGCCATAAGCTCGGCACCGTCATAGATTGCCCTGACTAGCGCGCTTACTTCAGGCTCTTCATTCGTTCTTGTCGAGAACAGCACCTTGCACCTGTTCCCCTGCTGCAGGATAACATCATATCCCTGTTCATAGTTCTTGTGGCAGTCTTCTGCGCCTACAAGATACATGATAAGGTTATCATCCAGTTTGGTCATATAAGAATAACCGATGAAGTTTGTCGACTGCCATTTGCTGGCCGGGCGGTTATCCATAATATACGTCCACGGGATACTGCTCATATCATCTTCATCCGGGGCGTAAGCCATGTCGAAGAGAGACTTGAACGGTCCGGCATCTTTTAGTTTTACTTGTGTCGGCTCGTACCGTCGCCATTTTAGTGTTCCGTCTGTTGTATCACTGTATATATCGGACAGCAGACTCAACATCTCTTCGTCTTCCATGGAACGTTCCGGTAGTTTTGCGGTAAGCAATGTGTCAATAAGCACCTCCAATGTCCGGGCCACTCTTGCTACGACGATGATGCTCGGCGTTGGTCCGTCTTCTTTAGCTACCTTGCTGAAATAGCCTTGGCTGACTCCGGCCTTGCTCTCTACGTCCTTTAGACTGATCCCTTTTGATTTGGCGAGAACCTTGATGTTGTTCAGGAAGGTTTCTCTTTGAAAGCTTGAATATATCATGTTGACTCCCCCTTTTGATGATTCTTATTATAGTATTATTCTCCATGACTGTCAATAGTTAAAATGGAATATTCTCCAATCTTATTAACATTAATCATTCTTTAATTGGATTATAGTACAAATAAAAAGCCGCCGACGTGAATCGGCGGTCTTGAGTCAGGCAGTTTCTTCCAAATCGGCAGATTCCGCGCTGTTGATGATGAGGCTCCCTTTGCTGGATTTCTTGCCCCGCAGGGTTACGTATTTCGTATAGTTAGTATCAAAAAGTCCTACATACTTGGAATACCTGGAAGCGAAGCATACGCCTTCAAAGTTGCAGTTGTTGGCGGTCATCTGAACGAATGCCATTAGGCGGCCTTTCTTGTCCACATGTTCACGTACACTCTTAAGTTCGGCAGTAACCGTTATATTCTCATCAACCTGGATGGTATCCCACCAGGGCTTGAAGGTAATCGGCGTTCCCAGGAACTTTTCTTCGCATTCGATGCAGCGGGCAGGAGACCAGGTTTCTTCTTCCAGTTCTTCGATCTCTGGCTCTTTGCGGCGGCGTTGTGCCTTTTTGAGCATCTGGCGATAGTCTGTACTTACAGGAGAATCGTCTTCATTCTCTTCAGGAATCATATCATCCAGCCATGCGACAAATTCCGTATCGCGGGAATCGAATACACAGTTGGTAGCGCGGCCCAGTTCGTTAAGAAGTGCATAGCGGTTCGTATCTTCGAAATCAAATGCACCTGCCTGGATGAGCGCTTCACTTACTTTCTTGTTGAATGCCTTCTTCGGAATCTTTGCTACAGCTTCGCTTACGGAAGCATAAGGGCGGTGTGCGATGATTTCCGGGATAGCGGATGCACCTACGCCTTTAATTGCTTCTAAACCATAAAGGATAGCGCTGTTGCTTGCCGTAAAGTGCTGACCGGAAATGTTGACATCAGGCGTCTGGATAGGAATATTCATCTGTTGTTCGCATACCTGCGAATAAAGCTTACGGGAATCTTCGTCAGCCATAGTAAGGGCAGCAGCCATAAACTCTGCAGGGTAATATGTTTTGAGCCAAGCCGTAAGGATCGCAATATACGCATAACACTGAGAATGGGATTTATTGAAGCAGTAAGAACTGAACTTTTCAATAACTTTGAAGTAATGTCTTACTTCCTCTTCTGTGTAGCCACGATTGACAGCACCTTCAATTTCTCCGCCGTAATGACCTTCGGGGTCATACCACGGAGCGTGGTCATCATTTTCCCAACCTTCGGGCCCTTCGCAGTTTTTCTTGCCAAAGATATGGCAACGGATAAGCATAGGCATCATCTTGACTTTCTTCTTGGCAATAGTTTTACGGGTTAAGCTGTCGGCTTGTCCATCATCAAAGCCTGCTATCTTTTTCGATATAGCCATGAGCTGTTCTTGATACGGGATACAACCATAGGTAATGTCCAGAATATCTTCGCAGCCACGAATAGGATAACTGATTTCAGCCTTGCCATTTTTGCGGTCGCCATAGTCCTTTGGCATACCGGCAGCAAGAGGGCCAGGACGTCCGAGAGCATTAATTGCACCAATATCGTTGAAGTCAGTCGGCTGAATCATATCAATAATACCTTTCATCATATCGGATTCAATCTGGAATACTGCTTCTGTTTGTTTCTTACAGATGGTATCGAATACCTTGGGGTCATTGACATCTACTTTTTCATAAAGATCGTCCATAGTCATGTCTTTATCAATGGCCTTTAATGTCCACTGTATAATGTCGAGTGTCTTTAACCCAAGGACATCATATTTAATTGCTTTATATTCTTCAAGTCTTGGCCCTTCATAGAGCGTTACTGCAGTGCCGTCTACATAACGGACAGGGAACAGGTCAGTTACAGGCATTGGCGTTACCAGGACACCGGAAGCATGAACACCCATGTTACGTGGGATACCTTCAAAGGCGCGACAGAGACGGAAAGCTTCGGCATATCTTTCTTCCAGCTCATGAAATCTTTTATATGCAGCCTTTTCTTTGTCGTCACCTTCAGCAAGTGCATCCAGCTTCTTGAACTTGCATTCGTTAGCAGCAAGTCCACCATCTTTGCAGATATCGTCAAGTTCCTTGGAGATACTGTTGGACTCTTCAAAAGGAATGCTTAAAACGCGGCAGATATCCTTAAGGCCGGATTTAACTCCCATTGTGCCAAATGTTCCGATATGAGCAACCTTTTCGATACCATAGTAGTCTTCCAAATGATGGATAACATCATCGCGGTGCGACCAAGCGAAATCACAGTCTATATCTGGCGGGGTTGTTCTGTCTTTTGTAAGAAAGCGTGAGAACCAAAGCTGATTCTGAATCGGGTCAATGTTCTTTGTTATGCCAATGCAGAACAGGCAAAGGCTTCCGGCAGCACTGCCGCGTCCCGGCCCAGTCGGACAGTTGTGCTCATTGGCCCAGGTTACGTATTCTTTAACGGCGAGCATATACGGAGCATAGCCTTTTGGGTTGATGATATTGAGCTCATCGAAGAGACGTTTCTCGTAAACTGCGCGATCCAGCTGCGGATTCTTCTTGAGGTATTCATAAAGGCCATGATAAGCAAGCACACGGAGATATTCTTCTGCTGAGAGATTGCCAGGAACCTTTACCTTGGAAAAAAGATCCACGTTGGAGCCAAGCTTGATGCTGTCTTCTACTTTGTCGGCAACACGATTGGTCTCTTCCAATGCTTCTAAGTAGAATGCCTCGTATTCTTTATCTTTGCCGTCAAGAGAGAACAGTTTTTCTTCTTTTGGCATGTCTTTGCTCTGTTTTTCAAAGGTTTCCAGCATTTCTTCATAAGACTTCATCCAGAAATCATTGGAGTAATGCATACGGGCGTTGTCGGCTTTTTTTGCGCCGGTGCCGATACAGAGGAGCGTGTCATGGTCATCGTAGTCTTCTTTATATGTCCAGTGCGAGTCATTTGTGGCTACGCATTTGATGTCGTATTCTTTTGCAAGCTCCATGTATTTGAGGTTAACCTGGCGCTGACGCTTGATGTTGAGCGGCTGGATTTCCAGGTAGAAATCTTCCTTTCCAAAGATTTCCAGCATGCCATTGATGTATTCAAGTGCTTTTTCTTCGTGGCCATCAGTAATCATCTGCGCTGGATAAGAGCTAATGCATGCACAGGTACAGATGAGTCCTTCATGGTATTTGCGAAGGAGCTCCATATCACAGTGCGGGCGGCCATTGAAAGTACAGAGTCGTGCAGATTCACTCTGGATTTTTACGAGGTTGCTCCAGCCTGTCTGGTTCTTTGCAATGAAAAGGATATGATAACCGGTCATGTCATACATGAAAGGTTTAATGATTTCTGTTAGTTCTTTCTGTGGGCGCTTCTTTTTCTTGAAGTCTTCCATATCAGATTCAGTCAGGGCGCCTGCAGCCATTGCTTTTTTCTGTGCGTCAGCTCTGCGGACTTTTGAGTCCTTGGCCATTTCGCTCATTACGGGCGTATAATAACCTTCAAGTCCGAGGAGAGGTTTTACTCCCTGTTTCTTGCATTCGTCCTGGAACTGAGGGACACCGGCCAGATAACCGTGGTCGGTGATGGCAACGGCTTTCATTCCTAATTCTTTTACACGATTAACTAATCTATCAATTTTATTGTACCCGTCTAAGAATGAAAAAACCGTATGAACATGGAGCCCGATGTAATTCTTGTCTGTCTTTTTTACAGGCGTTTTTTCTTCCTGTTCGATTTCATTAATGTTATCTAAAAGACTCATTTGCTTTCCCCTCCAAGGGGCTGAACCTATCAGCCCGCTTTTCTGATATCTACGATGTTGAATGTTGCTTTTCCGAAGTCCTTGCCGAAAGTGCCAAGTTTTACCGTACCTGCGATATCGATAACATTGGGATTGCCCAGGCTCTCGTAGTATGGTGTAAAGCCCCAGCCCCATACATCCAACTTCTTTCCTTTTTTATCCTTAAGAAAAAGGTGCAGGTTATTCGGATTGTTTTTCGAAGTCTGAATATCTGTTACTCTAAGGTCAGTCATTGCAAAGACCATTTCCGGGAAGTTGTCTTTATCTGTTGGAATCTTGGCCAGGTCATTGACCAGTTGGAGTCGAAGATCATTCGGCTCGATGATGCTGTCAATCGTGAGTACAGGTTCTGGCGCGGTGATTCCTTCCAGCTTCTCATTCATGCTTTTATGGAAGGATTCGATATCCGGCGTAAGGGTTATGCCGCAGGCTTGTGCATGACCACCGTATTCAATGATGTTGCCTTTCCGTTTCTCATCTTCCAGAAGCGGAAGAAGGTCAACACCATTGGAACGAGCAGAAGCTGCAGCCATTCCGTTTGCATCCCGCACATAAACCACAGCAGGCTTTCCATATACTTCCATCAGCTTGTTGGCAATGATGCCAGCGATGCCGATAGGATACTCGGTTGCATCGAAGAAGCAGATGTTGTCGTCTTCAAAATCCAGCATGGATGCTTCCGCTACTGCGTCGTTTTTGATCATCTTGCGCTGCTCATTCATTCGGTCAATCTTTTTGACGATTTCCATCAGTGCTTTCTTGTTTTCATTATCCGCAAAAAGAAGTTCTCCTGCTGTGACGGTACTGCCCATACGGCCGCAGGCATTAAGCTTCGGACCGATTGTCCAGCCTACATCTGTCGGCGTTACCTTGCGAATTTTGGAAGCTTGCGCAAGGTACTGCAAGTTTGGTGCATCCTGTTCCAGCCGTTCCAGTCCAATGTTTACAAGAGCCATATTCTCCTTGCCCATCGGCATGCAGTCTGCAATAGTTCCAACTGCTACGTAAGGCAGATAAGTATCGGAAAGTTCGTGTTTGTCATTCTGGATTTCATCCATCAAACGGCATACCTTCCAGGCAACACCTGCTCCGCAGAGGTCGCGCCCTGTCTTATTGTCAGGAAGCCATGGATCGCAGACGATGCAGTTCGGGAGGATGGCTTTGGGCTCATGATGGTCCGTAACGACTACCGGAATTTCGTGTGCATTAAGATATTCAATCTCTTCGATTGCGGTTATACCGTTATCTACAGTAACGACTGCCTTCTTGCCTTCCTTCTTTGCTAGCGCTTTGCAGAAGGTCAGGTTGATGCCATAGCCATCGGCGCGTTCCGGATAATGTACTACTGCGTCGCCACCTATCTTATTGATAAAATCAGTCATAATGAAGCCGGAAGTCAGTCCATCTACATCATAGTCAGCGAATATATAGATGGTGTAGTTGTCCATGATAAGATCGAGAATCTTTCCCGCAGCACTTCCGCAGCCTTTGATGTCCAGCGGGGATTCGAGCAGGGATTCTGGCTCCGTTACAAGCTTTGCAATGTCGTCAAACTTCACACGGCGATTCATCAAGGCTTCGGCCATTGTGTGGCCAATTCCTATATCGTTGTACTTATCTACCATCATACCTTTGTAGGCATTCAGGAGGTTTCTCTTTTGAATGTTCCATTTCATAATGTTTGCAATCCCCCTTATTATAATAACAGTATATAATAGAAATGGAGGATTGTCAATAGGCAATCCTCCGCAAGTTGAAATATTTTTCAAGTTTTACATAATGTCTGTTCTATACATTGACATATAATTCTTCGCGATGACCTTTTCTATTTCATCAAAGCCTTCGCTTGTGCGATTGTCAATATGTCTGTCTTTCAGTTCAGTGAATACATTTTTGTTCTGGGCAATCATATAAGCAACTTTCTTTAAGTATTCAATAAGCTGCATATCGATGTCCCAGAGATTATCATACTGACGCTGTTTTTCTGCAAAGCTTGCTGCGGGTGGAGCAATCCATTCAGCGGTAGCTTTGAGGTCTTTGGAAGCCTTGTCTGCCCAGAATGCAGTAATCAAGTTCAGGATAATCTTTTCCGTTTTCTTGACGACTTCCTCAACGTCTTTATCATCAAAAAGTGTATCCTTTTCTTCAAAGCTTGGGCCTTCCGTTACATTGGCTGCTTCAAAGATTTCTTTGGAAGCACGGCGGCGGATGTCCGTTACCTCTTCCTCTTCCAGGTCAAGAGCTTCTGCAATTTCTTTGTCGCTCTCGCCACCCAGGTAGAACATAATCAGGATAGCACGTTCTGTTTCGTCCAGGGCTTCAAGAGCACTGATCGCTTCGTCATTAGATTTTCCGTCTTCATCTTCATTAAAGAAGTCCATGGTATTGATGCTTGCCAGGATATTTTTGATATGCTCATTCTCGATATCGCTTGGCAGATCGTCTTCGTCATATCCAATAGATGAAATCTCATCTGCCGGAATAGAAATATACGGGCAGTAGCTTTCGTCTTTTGGATCGATGAAGACAATGTTTTCGTGTCCTGAAGTACAAATCTTTTCATCCAGCTCTTTTGCGGTTCCTTTGTACTGGAGATCTTTAAAGATTTTGCCATTTTCAAGGACTACGTCTACAGTAATGCTATCTTTCATTTTTATTTGCTCCTCTTTTACTTAGCAGGCAACACTGCGTTTTCCGCTCTTGCGGTTGCGCTTAATCAAGCTGTGGTCAACGCCCAAGGCGTCGGCAATTTTCTCTACTGCCTGTCTGCGCTTTTGGTTAATTGTATTGATGTGAAGGTCAAAGCGTTCAGCAATCTGACGGTCGTTGTAATCCTCCAAGTAGTACTGGATGATAATCTTGCGTTCGAGAGGAGTAAGCGGTTCGAATGCTTCAGAGCAGTTCTGGCCGGAGATCCAGGTCATATCCGGGATACCGATGCTGTTCTCGAAGAGTCGGTCCATAACGCCAATCTCTGCAATGTTACTGTCAGTCGTGCGCATATAATCTTCGTATTCGTGTTTCTTATAATCAAGGTTGGATGGGTCTTCCGTATGCTTCTTGATGAAGCGTGCCACCTCGTAACAATAAGTATTGTAGAGGTAGCCACAGAATGACTTACCCATTTGTTTATATCTTTTAGCAAGAACTAGGAAAAGGGTCTGCAGGTCAAGCAGAATTTCATCCTCCGGCAACTTGCCGTAAGAAGAGCAGATAAAATTGAAGCGGTAAGCTATCATGGCGCACTTATTGGAGCGGCCAGTATTTTTGCGGCGAAGCGCAATCTTTAGCTTTTCATCACCGATGAAGTTCAGGACGAACCGTTTCATTTCCGAATCCTTGAAGTCGATCTGGTCACTCTTGATGAGTACCAGGTACTTCTTAAATAATGGATAGAATCTTTGGAGTAGTTCTTCTGCTGCTTTTTGTGCATCTGCGATTTCTTCTGCGGTAGCCCCATCTTGGAACTGCTTCTTGTATCTCATAACCTGGTCTTCAACTTCGCGCCATTCCTCTGCGCTGTTTTTCTTCGTTTTCTTGTTGAAGACCTGTTTTTTTGCTGCCGTGTCAACTTTCTTTTTGGTTGACGGCAATCAAATATCTCCCTATTTATTTACTTAAAATTTTGTCCAGCATAGATTCGATTATAACAAGATGGACAAGAATAAACATTGTTATCCCGCCTGCTTCGTATCCCCACTTTTTCCATGCGACATAAGTGAAGCTCAAAGCGCCTATAATGTTTAATATATCCATTTATTCTCCTTAAGCAGTTTTCGTTTTTGCTTTTGCTGCTTTACGGTTCTCCCTGCGGCGAAGCTTTATGTCATCCAGGTTCTCCCATTTACCATCTCGGGCTACCCATTGGACACACATGAAGTACTTATCTGGATACTTATATTCAAACAGCTTGCGCTTGATCTTGAAAGTATCCGTTTCTTCTCCCTTTACATCTATGACATATTCCGTGCCATCGGTCATGGTGACTACGAAGTCTGCAATGTAGTTGATGGCCCGGATAAGTTTGCCGTCAAACTTGCTGCGAAACTTCGGCTGTAGTTCAAAGGTTATCTGACGGTCAAAGTTCTCGACCTCTCCGTCTGCCATACGCTGAAGCAGATAAAGGTAGAAGCGGCCCTCCATGATGGAATCGAACACGATGCCGTTGATTTCGATCTTCTTGGCACCGTATTTCTTGTTTCGTTCTTTTGCTTCTACATCTGCTGTTGGCAGGCTGAATGTCTTAACGTATTCATTCGTCATGAGGACTTCATGGAGATCGCGGAGCGTCTTGGATTTATAGACGCATCCGTCAATTTCGTAAGTCTTCTTCGCTCGCATTTCCTGGCCAACGATGGCTCTAGCGGTTGCGCTTTTCTTTGCATATCTTTTACGGAATGCCATAGGTTAATCTTCCTCTCCATTCGGGCTTTCGACTTCATCTACGGGAAGTTTCTTGAGTCCGAATTCTTTTAGCGTCCAAATCTTGTTATTGTTCGGGAACGCCCTCTGTCCTTCCATTGTGAAGATACCATGTTCATTCAGCTTCATGACGTTGAAGAAGTCTCCTATGGCATAAACTTCATAATAGTTGCCTTCTTTATCTTCGAGAATATCTCCGACTTCTACCATGGTATCAGGAAAACCACTCTCAAAGCGATCCGGCAGCTTTTCTTCGCAGACAACTTTTTGGTCATCATAGCTTATGTTTTCATCCTCTATCTTTACGAGAATGTTGCCAGTTTTCTTATCTCGGACCGTGATGCTTTCTGTTTCCAGCCCGCCGATAATCATAAGCAGATATCCTTGCGTCTGTCCATCAGAATGAGCACATCTTCCAGATTGCCAATAGCGTTATCCAGGTCTTCATCCAGGCCATCTTTTTCCTGGAGACGCTGAAGGTAATCGATAACGGTGGCGACCAGGAGTCGTGCCGGGATCCCTTCCTTATGTTTATCTGTCTTTAACGATATCAATGAAGTAAGGGTGCCTTTGCTATAAGGGCGTTCAATGAAGTATGTGTCTTTTTCTGTATGATACTGAATCTTTTCATTCTCTCGTGTCAAAAAGGGGCTCACGAAAGTTTCCATGAGGATTACTTCTTGGAATTCTTTCCCGCAGACTTGATCGCCTTTTTGGTGGTACGAGCTGTTTTCTTTTCCGCCTGCGTATCTTTGACTACATGTTTTTTGGCGTTGAAGCCATCATATTCTTTGATTTCCAGCATTTCATCGCTCCTCTTAATTGTGCCATCCTCTGCAGTATTCTTTCATGGAGCAGATCGTGCAGAGCGGTGACTCTCTTGGATAATATATCTTGTTCTGAATCCCGCAGGCTACGTTTGCTATGGTAGACTTAAGCCGTTCATAGTCCGAAACCATGCGGTATGCGAAGAAGTCTTTGTCGTTCTTCACATTATGAATCCGGATACCCATTGCTTCTCCGCGTTCCTGTAAGGTTATGTAGCTTTGAAGCGTGTATCTGAGGTTCATATCGATTTTGGTCTGGTCAGGATAATGGTCACCAAAATCCGTTACGAGGATATATGGCTTGCCGTTTTTTGCGGCAATAACGGGAATGCTCCCTCTCACATCAATAGGTTTTCCGTCCCGGCCTTTAAAGATATGAGCTATCGGGACTTTCACATCACAGATAACAAGCTGCTCATTGCTAGCCCATTTCCAGAGCTGTATGAGTTTTCCCATGCCTGCAATGCATTTTTTTGCGGTAACAAAGTCAGGGTGAGCTTCGCATTCCTTGTCCCATTTTCGCTTCAGCTCGTCAGTAGTAAGTACACGGCCGTTCATCAGGTTCGTATAAAAAGCCATTGCTACGTGTTTCAAAAGCTGTGGCATGGAATCATATTCATCCGTTGCTAGTTGTTTATCGTAGATGGTTTCATACTTAACTGGACAAGCTATGTAGTTATATATCTGACGTTCTGTCAGTTGGCCAGACTTATTCATCTTGATACTCATTATAGCATACTCCTGTTTTAATGTCTACATTTATTTTTTGTAAACATTAGTTTTTTCTGACAAATGTATCCTTGAACTACCCCCGCTTAGCGCTTTGCGTTTGAAGTGGAAGATTCCCAGTTCGCAGGGCACTGCGTATTGACCTTAGTCACTGCGTCTTACACGCTCTCCCTGGGCGTAGATTTCCGTGGTTCCCACGGTATATGATATCTTAATTTTAACTAGCTAATGCTACGGCCAAGATATTTTGAGCCGCATTAATGTCTCTATCACAATGATGGCCACATTCAGGACAATCCCACTCCCGTACAGACAAGTCCTTGGTTATCGGGTTCTGGTATCCACACTCATGACATGTCTGGCTTGAAGGATAGAATGTAGGAATCCTGATAACTTCAGAGCCATACAGAGGAGCCTTGTATTCAAGCTGACGGAAGAACTCGCTCCATGATACATCGGCTATAGCCTTTGCCAGCTTATGGTTCTTCATCATGTTCTTCACTTTCAAGTCCTCTATAGCTATCGTTTGGTTTTCACGAACTAGCTTGGTTGAGAGCTTGTGAAGGAAGTCTTGGCGAATATTGGCAATATGCTCATGGATACGAGCTACCCGAATGCGCTGCTTATCTCTACGACGAGACTGGGGCATCTTTCTGGATAATTTGCGCTGTTCTCTGGCAAGTTTACGGCTCCATTTTTTAAGAGTTCTCGGGTTGGCTACGGTATTGCTGTTGCTATCAGAGTAGAATTCTTTCAGGCCAACATCAATACCAAGCTGACCGCCTGCATTAGGAAGCACGTCTGCATCATAAGTTACACATAACGACACAAAATACTTACCAGAAGCCGTTCTTGTTACAGTGGCGTTAGAGATTTTACCTATCACATCGCAGGAGAGCTTGATTTTCACTCTTCCAATCTTGGGCAGTTGAATTCTATCGCTCACAATATGAATATTATTGTTGACACATTGGCTCCTATAAGACAAGCAGTGATTATGCTTAGACTTGAAATGCGGATAACCGGCTCTTTTGGCGAAGAAATTGTCATAAGCTCGCTGAAGGTCGCGAAGAGACTGCTGAAGAGCTGTGCTGTCTACCTCTTTAAGCCAGCTATATTCTGGATATTTCTTGAGGTCTTTCAGCATAGAAGCTGTTTCTGCATATTGAACACTACGTTTGTTTGCGTTCCATTCATCCATACGAACACGCAGAAAACGATTATAGACGAAACGAGAACATCCAAGCGTCCTGTTGACCATAATTCGTTGCTGTTTGTTTGGATAGATACGATACTTCAAGCCTTTAGTGATTTTCAACAGTCTCACCTCCTTCTGTTAAGATTATTATATTACTTTATATTGTTTGATACAACTATTTTTTAATGTAGGCAATCCATCTTCCGCCTACGCTTCGCTAAGAGGCGGGAGTATTTTCGCCATACTTACATAAATACAGGCAAAGCAGGGAAATGATTGCCAGGCTTATGAATACAAAGAAGCCGATCTCTTTAAAGAAAATGATTACAGCAATAAGACCAAAGAAGAAGTTTGATGTAGACGTTACGTAGAGCAGGAGCAGGACAGGCGCGATAAGCAAAAGTGTAGCTATAATAATGCAGAGCATCACAATGATTTTGGATGCTCTTGCAATTATATTCTTGGCTTTTGACGTTAGCACGGCATTTTCTTTCCGGCGCTGTTGTATTCTTCTACGAACCATACAGCCCATGCGAAGAGTTCAGTCGGATGAGACGGACGCGGGCGGCAGGCTTCAATAGCGATATCATCACCGAACTGGGCTTCGATAAGCTGAAAAATCTGCATAACAGACATTTCCGGTACACCCTTTTCTCTTGCCAGCGGCGTCAGACGTTCACGGGCAAAGAATACGGAATGAAGGGAACCATCGTAGAAGAGGTTATGAAGGAGGGCAGAAGAAAGCATGATTTCAACGAATGCCTGGCTTGTATTGGAAGAAAGCAAGTTCTTCTTTTTCATCATTTCCATCATCACATCAATGACTTTATTCGCAACGAGAAGATGTTTCTTCGTACCATAAGTCATGAGGGCTTCTTCCGTAAATTCTTTTAAAGGTGCATACTGGATGATATCCAGGTAGCGGAACAGTGTATCGTCTTTTTCAGTACGTTTTAAAGGCATTGTATTCGGTCTCCTTATTTTGTAGTTTTGATAACGATTTTTTCTCTGGTTATCATTCGTGCAAGAAGATCTGGGCGATGGAGTTCGCGGTTACAGATATTCTTCTTTTTGTCTTCTTCGCAGTTCTGGCATTTGACATAAGAAGAATCGTAATTGCGGCAGCCATAACACAGCGGACATTCCTGATAGTTTGGGCAGTTATGTTGGACTCCCCAGACGTCATAGCGTGTCTTTTGTTTCATTCCTCTTCACCTTCTTCCGGGGATAGGTTTATGTCTACTAAATCAAAGGTTATAGTAACATGAGATCTATGTCTCCTGCCTCCAGCGATGTAGTAATTGCCAACAGGTATTCTGTCAACATACGGTTGTTCCATGGTTATTTCTTTCAGTTTTCCTGTTAGCTTCATGTCTTTGACTGTGCATACAATCTTTTCGTCTGCAAAGTTTTGAAGTGTGCCTTCCCGTGAAATCGCGTATGCGTTTTTTAAGCTAATCAATTCTTAAACCCCGTAAACCTCGTATAAGCAACCGGCCTGCCTATGTTAAAGGAAAGGTTGCTGTTATCCAGTCCCAGAAGCGAATTATTCATGTTGCTTTGATAAATCTCTGTACCAATGCGATGAGCTGGAGCGGAATCCAAAGCTCCAAATTCCATATTGCTTCCGAGCACAGAATCATAGCATTTATCTCGAAGATTGGACACTGTGACGTTAGTAAGCAGCAATTTCATATCTGTCGTTGTCTCCCGTGAAAGAGTGTTACCCCAATTAATTGTTTGCTCTGTATAAAGAATCGTGCCGCTCAGCACTTGACCGGGAGCAATTTCAAAGTGTATTTTGTCGCCGCTTTTAAATGTTTGCGTTTTGCTTTTTTCGATTATTCTTCTGTGTCTTGCCTCGACGGCTTCTTTGATGGAGTAAAACATAAATTAGAACGTGCTTTCTGGCATGCTTTCCATCTTCTCTACGAGCTTCTTCATATGATCTTTACAGATAAATACAGGCTCGGAGGAACTGGTCGGTGCCTTGAACAACGGCTTGCCTGCTTGTTTGCCAGCGAGCTCTTCACGGATAACGGAGCGGGATGCGATGCGATTACGCTTGCCAGTTTCGTATGCTTCTTTGGCATCCTTCATTGCCTCTACCAGACACAGTTCGCAAACATCGCTGCGGTTGCCGTATACTACATTGCCATTTTCGAGAGAATTGAGTCCAAAAGTAATCATTGTTTTAAAGTCTCCTTTAAGTTGTTTGTTTATATATTATGCCTGCCGATTGACAGACTCATAAGCAGCAAAAGCATCTTTGACTTCTTTGTCATCAAAGGCTTTCCCCTGCATCATGACTTTCATCATCTTTGGGAACTGGAGCGCGATCCAATCAACAAGAGCTTCGTTCTGAGTAAAATCTACTTCGTTACACAGCCCTGACTCATAAAAAAACGCATGGACAATTTCATGGCGGAATGTATCATTGAGCGCCTTACCTAAGTTTTGGGTAAGCATTCCGTTTTCGTCGTCTTCATGCGTTTCATCCACAAAGTTCTCAAGATAGATAGTGGCGTCTTCCCAATCGGTTTGGCCGCAGCTATTCTTTAAGATGTCTTCGTGTTCTTCTCTTTTAAGTGTTTTAACTGTATAAGTTCGTCCTAAAATGTCCAGCTTAAAATCCGATTTGCGATCTTCTTTAAGCATGGTGTCTCTCCAGGAACTCACGAACTTTATGCTCGGCATCCATAGTGATTTCCTTGATATACATGTTGCAGAACATCATGGCGTAACCTTTCAGTTCATTGGCCAGCTGCGTCTGCAGGGATGTACCGATAATCAGAAGACATACATGATTATCTGGCGTGCCGACATTGGCATTTAGAAGGTCATATACTTCTTCATAGTAATGAACATCTTCGCCGTAAAGAACGATATTGTCTTCAGCGGCAGAACCGTGGAGTTCATAAACTACTTTGCTGCCAGCTTTCTGATGCAGGCCGTCAACGTTCATGGTGATAATAGGAACATCGTATTCTGCAAGAGCAAGATGAGCGTCGTTTGGCTCCTTGTCTCTTACAGAAGCTTTAAGTGCTTCCATAGCAACCTTGAACTTTTCCGGCTCCGACTTCTTGTAGTCAACGGTAAGCTTTTGCTTCAGGCCATCGACTTCTTCGAATGTGGGAATGCCGGATGCTTTACTGCAGCCTGCGCCAGTCAGGGCAACGAAGTGGTCAAACTTGAGTTTGGATTCATCAATCATTCGTTGTTTCCTCCGTTTGTTCAATTGTTTTATTTGACAGAGCTTCTTGACGATGCTCTTTCATAGCATCGAGCGATTCGTTAATGGCTTGCTTGAATATATCCCAGGAACATTCTTTGCCTTCGATTAGTGAACGGCGGCTAAGCCATTTGCCATCATCCAGTCTCAAAGAAGTATACAAAAGCATCTTGCCGTTTTCTCTTGGTGTAAGCTCTAAGCAGACAGGATAGTTGATGATATCGCTCATGCTTCTTTAACCCCGTTTACCGACTGTCCTTTTCGGTATTTTTCCAAAGCGTCCAGTGATTTTACCACATTGAGCTTAAGGATGTCCCAGGTGCAGGCTTCGTTTGTGATTGCTGCCTTAAGGCCAACCTTTTTGCCATCTACACGCATTTCTGATTTCAGCAGCTTAAGACCTCTATCTGTTGTTTTGAGTTCAAGAGAAATCGGGAATTCAACAAGTTCTTCTTTAGAGGGCTTTTTATCTTCTTCCATTTCTTTCTGGATTGTGTCCCGGTTTTTGGCATAGGTTTCCATGATTTTATCCAGTGCCTGCCGGCGTTCATCATCCAAAGCCATGAAGCATGCAGGACACTTAAAAACCTTTTCGAGTGTGTCAAAGACTTCTTTTACTTCGCTATTCAATATAGTCACCCTCTATCTGGAATAAATCAATCTATTAAAGCGCTCAGTTTCTTCAACTGTGCATTCAACCATCTTGGAATAATTAGTGAAGAAGTTCTGGTAAGTACGCCCCTTGAATGAAGATACTTTGTTCTTCGCCCAATCTAACTCCACTACTGCACCTTTTGCTGTAGAGCCTGGATCATTGAAATAGATGGCTGCCGACTCTTTGTTGCGGCATACGTCATTATAGACAAGGAACACAAGGTCAGCTTCGTAAACATATCGTCCTGATTCTTTTACATCTGCAATAGTTGGTCTCTTATTCTGGTCAACCTTGCGGAGATGAATAGAACCAAATACGGGGCAGTGAAGCATTTCGACTGCTAAACGTTTTAATTGTTTTGCGTTGAAGTTGTTCTCCTCGTTTTCAGACTTGAATGTCTGTCCGTGCCATTCCACATCGGATACCGAGTCAATGCCTACGATGATATTCCAGTCATCACCGTTGGCGGCGCGGATATATGCCTGCAGTTTTTGGCAGTAATCAATGAGCTGTTCGCCACAGGTAATCTGCGTGCCATCCACAACTTTGAAGCGGTCTGCTGTCTGGCGAAGTTCTTCAAAACCTGCTTCGCGTTTTTCCAGGAGTTCAGGATATGCTTCATAATTGTCGATGCGGTTATCGATTGCATTCTGGTAACGCTGCGGCTTGGAAACCACGGAGATGGGAATCTTCTGATTCTTGGCGATAAGACGCGGGATAATCTTGTCTTTCGTATCGTCCAAAGAAAAGTAGATGCCGAAGAGTTTGTTGTCCTCGTTCATGCAGTAGGACCAGAGAAGTTCCAGTAAAATAGCTGATTTCCCATGATTTGACTCTCCGGCAAAAAGGAAAAGTCCTTGCTCCAAACCTTCCATCTTCTCATCAAAGATAGGAAACGTACCTGTCTCATAACCGTTGCCTGCGTTCCAGGCTTTTGTATTGAAGGCTTCATAATCGTCGTAGGTTGTGGCGATAAAGTCTTCAGAGGGGACTGTCAGTTCATCTGTTTCGTTTGCTTCTCTCGCTTCTTCGTTGTCTTCGATAATCTGGCTCAATAAACTCATATTGTCGTCCCCTTGTCTTTATCTTTTCCCTGTACATGACTTGTAATGTTTACATTTTTTGCCTAAACAGTAGCCAAGTTCATGCAGCTTCGTGTAACCGTATGTCCTGCCGTTATCAAACATCCCCTGCGCACTGTTTATGGTAGTATAGAGCTCCATATCGTCAATGGGCGGTTCATTTATCTCGTTCCACTCTGCCATGATGGCATCTACTTCTTCTCTAGTTCTTCCGTTCTGAAAAAGGGAAGATGCCAGCGCGATTGCGGTGTTGTTCCGCTGTCCTTCCACTGCACCAGCTTCCAGTATGTTGATGATGCAGGGGCTAAGCTTATAATGCTTAGGTTTTCCGTCTTTGTCGACGGGAACAGAACGTTTGGCTTTTCTTTCTTTTTCCCTGGCCTTGCGCCGTTCTCTTACTTTGTCTTCCGGGGTTTCCTGGAAGCATTTTTCAAATATGGCGATGGCTCTTTCGATTGGTTCCGGCTCATCCGTCTCTACTTCGCGGGGTTCGGATGCCCACTCTTTCATTTCCTCGTATGAGAACTGTCTTAACTGTTGTTTCGTGACAGGAACCTTGTAAAGTCCGGACTTGCTGTTGATGCTGTTTGGTATGCGGAACAAGCGGCGACGGTCATATATCTTCATGTCCAGTGATGGACAGGCATTATCTGCATCAACCATCTTGGCAATCAGCTTGTATCGTTCATTGAGATCCTGGCAGTAGTCTATACCAAAGCATTCGTCGGGAATCAGAAGGTGGAACCCTTTATGACCCGAGAAGTAAATCTTTTGCATGGAACTTGGAATGCCGAAACCTTTCTCAAAATAGTTTATCGTCTGAACGACCTGCCGTTTCAGGCGAGCATAGTCGTTATCCGTTTCAATGTCCGAATCGAAGTCCAGATAGAGCGGAGCGCAGATACCGCACTCAGCAACGTTCTCAGTTTCGTAACGATAGATACTAAAGTAAATATCTTGGTTATGATACTCATCTTTAAGTTCCTCTACTTTCTTGTCTGTCGTATTGGTGTCGAGCTGGATGTATACGTTCCGTTTGAAGAACTTTCCTTTCAGCCCTCCGAATTCAATGAATGGCATCTTGAATGCCCCCTCCAGTAGATTCTGTCTGCACAGTCCTTATGTGCTTCGCGAACCATGGCCTGCATGTTGGTATAGGCTTCTGCTTCGTTCTCTTGTATATCAAAGATGGAAAAAGTTTGTTTGCTGCTGCCTTTGGCATAATCGATAAGGATGAGGATGAAGTCAAGTGCATCCATTCCGTTGATGTCCTTGTACTTGTTCAGCAGATATTCCATCTGACCTTTGTCTCTCTTGTTGTCTTTCAATCCTTCGTCGATCTGCAAGGTCTTATAGAAGTAATCAAGCAGATCGTTCATTGTGAACCGGCAGCGCATCTCCATATAGAAGGGTTCCTGTATCCGGTTGCCATCGATATTTACCGTGGCAGGCTTGGATACTAGCTGCAGAGCTCTGTGGAAGTAAAAGACATCCGGTCTTGTGAGGCTTCCCTCCCATACGCTTTCCGGTAAGTTTTCCGGAGCCATACAGGACTGGCCTTTATAAGACTTGAACAGCTTCAGGATTTCTCTATTGCTGAACCCGTTGTCCTTCAGGTATTCGATAGTACCTTCCGTAATGATGATCGGGTCTTCTTTTTCTGGAGCTCGGCCAACTACGTTCTCAAAGAACATGGATGTAAGGTCAATCTGTCTCATATTCTCCTCCATTTGCACACTCTATATTATAGTGCACAGGTTTGGTATTGTCAAACATTTTTGTAAACATTGGAAATTCTTGTTGACATTGTTTTACGATAGTCCTCCCCATTTTACACTTTTAGTATATACTGTTTTCGGAAGATTGTCAATAGTTTTTATTTTCTAAAAAATAAAAGAGCTGCAAAAAGCAGCCCTTAAAATTTGTTATCTTAGCTCTATCTTGTCGAATGTCATACTGATCGTACTTCTAACCAAAGGTACATAGACATACATGGACTTGGTATCACGAGTCAGTTCGTTGCGCTCAAACCCTTTTGAGGTATTGATAGGATAAGCCAGCGCCCCTTCTTCGTAATCCATATAAAGTTTGATATTTTCATCTTTGCAGGTTGTGCTTATTTCGCCTGTCTGATCAATGACCTTTATCTTGTCGCTTACAAAGTTGATGAACTTTCCTGTATTTTTGACTGTGATGTCATCATCAACCATAGAAAGGAACTTGTTCTGTGTTTGTTTGACGATTACATAAGATTCTGGGTTGTATTCGGCATCCAGGAAGTAGATATGCTTAAGACCGAAAGGATACTTGCCGGAACTGTTGCGATAATTTACACGGAACCGGATTTTGCATTCATAAAGGTTATATCTCCTGTCGGTCATGATGCGGCAGTCTCCCATACTCATAAGCTGAGTATTTATCTGGCTTGATGGATTGGTATTCTTGAGCATATGGTCCTGCATGGAGTAAATCTCTATGGAAAGGATGTCGAAGCTTCCAGGCAAATAAGGAACAATCTCTATGGTATTAAAGGAAGTTGCGCCCAAAAGCTGCTCTGGATTTATCTTGATATCAAGCTCTACGACAGGTACGTCAAATTCATTGAACGCCATAGCCTGATCCGGAATACTGTCATGCATGAGCATTGCCCTGTAGTCCGGGTCAGATACAGCGTTCATAGTTACGGAGCAATTGTCCTTAAAAGTTGCGCCGGTTGACGTTTCAAAGTTGAATACATTTGTCGGTCTTTTTAGAAACTGCGGCTG
>Ga0256405_10005711_pt1 | contig 20954 bp, 11 predicted proteins | sample RumenRJG_02DNA_FD_189096 | JGI IMG/M metagenome (GOLD analysis project Ga0256405, IMG submission 189096) | Bovine rumen microbial communities from Lethbridge, Alberta, Canada - RJG_02 | ecosystem: Host-associated > Mammals > Digestive system > Stomach > Rumen | place: Canada: Alberta... | reverse complement strand
CGGGCTGGTAGCCCTGTCCGAAGCCGATCAGCGCCGAGGACAGCAGCATCAGCACGCGGGTCACGATGGACATGCCCGCGATCGCCGCGTCCCCGCCGTAGAGCCGGGCGTAGCGGTTGAGCAGCAACGTCGACACCGCCGCGAGGCCCTGCCGCGCCAGCGAGGGCATACCGCCGTTGACAATCTGGCCCAGATTCGCGGCGCTCATGCGCACGTTTTTCGCCCGCAGGCGGATGTTCTCCCCCCGTCCGCTGCCGACGAGCAGCGCGATGAAGCTCACGAGCTGTCCGCTGATCGTGGCAATCGCCGCGCCGCGGACGCCGAGTCCGAAGGCGAACATCAAAAGCGGGTCGAGCGCGATGTTGATGACCGCGCCGCACATGAGACCCACCATGGCGTAGAACGCGCTGCCCTGAAAGCGCAGCTGGTTGTTGATGACGAACTGCCCCACCATGAACGGCGCGCCGAGCAGGATGATGCGCATATACGCCACTGTGTCCGCGCGGGAGGCGTCCGTCGCACCGAGCAGGTCAGCAAGCTGCGGCGCGAGCAGGTTGCCCAGCCCCGCGATGGCAACACCGATGATGAGCGCCATCGCAAAGCCCGTCGCCGCGATCTCATTCGCCTCCTGATTCTTCCCCGCGCCCAGCAGCCGCGAGAGATAATTGCCCGAGCCGTGGCCGCAGAAGAAGCCCAGCGCCTGAATGATCGCCATGACAGTGAACACCAGTCCCACCGCCGCGGTCGCCTCCGTGGAGATGCGTCCGACGAAGTAGGTGTCGGCGGAGTTGTAGATACCCGTCACCAGCATGCTGATGACCGTCGGCACGGACAGTTCCCCGATCAGGCGCGGGATCGGTGTTTCGATCAGGTATGTGTGCCGGTCACGATGCTTTTGCATGCCAAGTACTCCTTACATAAAACAGGTGAGCCCGCTTTCCGGCTCAAAACGCGGCGCCTCCTAGGCTTATCTTATTTTTCCTGGTTCATTTGGAGCTCTGCCGTCCGCGCGTCAAGAACCTCCAAAGAAACGGAAGCGGCAGCCCCGGCGTTCTTTCCAAAGCCCTTGAGCCGGATACGCTGATTCAGAACGCCGTTCTCGATCTGCGCAGAAAACTTTTTCGGATCACTGATGTACTCGTCGCGGAGCGCTTCCACCTGTTGCACGACCTTCGATAATCCTTCCCCCATATCACCAATTGTTATATGTGTACCGGTATTGCTGCTTTCACTCATCGCCTGTTCCCCGGCAAAATCAGACGCGTTAATTCCCGCCTGCTGCTTCGCAAAATAGGAGAGAGCGGCTTGTCCCATCATCACGCGTGCCATTCTATGACCGGCGTCAGAGGGACTGAGTGACAACTCGCCGCTCAGTATGCGCTTCTGCTCGCCCAGAGAGTCACGGATCATCGCGATCGCGTCCGGAAGCTCGTTCAGCTCTGTCCGGAACTTTTCATACTCATTTTCGCCATATGTCTCATTCAATTGTTTTTTATTCTGTTCAGCCTGTTGAGAAAGCTCTAACGCCGTGTCCGCCAGCATGGAAAATTCGCGGTAATCCTCTTGGTCCACCACATCGCGTCCGCTGAAATTCAGCCTTCTGCCCTGCTCGTCGATGCGAGCCTTGAGGTTGATTCTGCTCTCATGCTGGAGCCTGCACAGCCAAACTACGTCTCCGTTCATTCCCACCATACTGCGCCTGTAGAGCTCCTCCGCAGCATCTGCACGCGCCTGGCGCATGGTTGAGCTCTGCATGTCGAACAGCTGCTCGTTCGTATAAAGCATATTCTCCTGCTTATCCTTCTGCACCGCCAGCAGGCAGTTGACATAGCCCGTCATGCCCTGGTGGGACAAGCGATAGGGCCCTCGCGCCGGTAGATTGAGCATATCAAGGTCCTTTCGCTCCGGATAAAACTCTTTCCATCCGGCGTTGATCTCGGCGGACTGGCTGCCAATGCACGCCATCTGCGCCCGGCCGACCTTGTTGTAGAACTGAACGCGCTTTTGCGCTCCCACCCGACGCGTATAGTCTTCCTGCTCCGCCACCTTGTCCTGAAAAAAGCCGAGCTTGCTCCAAAACTTCTGCCAGCGTGTCATCCGCGCCGGTCGCTTGATCGGGATCGGCTCGAAACCATTGCCCACCAGCTTTGAAGGCTCCTTTTCGATTCTGCCCGTGTTCGGGTCGGGGACATAGAAATCCACCTGCTTGCCGGTCAGCATTGCCTCGGCCACTCGCTCATGGGTCAGTTTTTTCCCCTGCGCCCTATAGAATTGATCGAAGTCTGCCTGAAAGTTATCATCCGTGCGCTTGTGGCTGTGTGCAAATTCCTCTGCCAGGAGCTCCCTGATCGAGCGCCCGCCGATGAATATATGATCGCCACGTTCTATCCAGGAGGTGCCGAGGATACTCGCGACGCTCTCTACCTTTCCGAATACCTGGTCGAGATACATGCCGACCGTCTCCGCCGTGTATTGTTCCGGCAACCGATCCATCTTTTCCCCCGTCTTCAGCATATTCTGCTGCTCCTTCCTATCCTCGCTGCGACTCCGCAGGCAATCGTTCCGGTTTCTCCATTCGGCTGACGCGTTCCGTCATCCGCAAAATTCTGTGCATACTGGAACTTGACACTGCGTCTCCAATCAGATAATATTTTACCATTATATCGTGTTCTGCTTTTGAATGATGCTATTATAACACATAATTTAGGCCTCATCAACCAAAACTCACATTTTGCAGTTCAAATGCAGATACCCATAAAAAATCGCAACAATCAGGAGGAAGCAAGCCATGAAGCAGCAGATCAAAACCACAGAAGCCATTTTCCCGATGCCCGTATTGCTCATCTCCACCTTCAACGAGGACGGAAGTGTGGACGTGATGAACGCGGCCTGGGGCACTATGCTCAACCGCGATATGGTTGCGCTGAATCTGACCGAAACACATAAAACCGTGCAGAACATCAAGGCGCGCAAGGGCTTTGTCGTCCATCTTGCCGATGCGAAGCACGTCGTGGAGGCGGATTGGTTCGGCGTGGTCAGCGGCAGTAAAGAGCCGCAGAAATTTGGAAAATCCGGCATGACCTTCGTCAAGTCGGAGCTGGTGGACGCCCCGATCATCAATGAGCTTCCCATCGCAATCGAGTGTGAGTTCGTTGAATATCAGAGTGACGAAACCGGTCTGGGCGTCATCGGAAAGGTAGTCAGAACCTCGGTTGAGGAAGCCAACCTGAAGGACGGAAAGGTCGATATCGACTCCCTTGAGGCAATCGCTTTTGACCCCTATACGCACGGCTATTACAAGGTCGGCGGCAGGGTCGGAGAGGCATTCAGGGACGGCCTGAAGCTGAAATAAACGAGTGCAAGAAAAAAGAAAGCCTATGAAGCTGAACCGCACGGGTCAGTTTCATAGGCTTTCGTGAGACCAATCGGAGACTATCCCAAAAATTGTGTAAACCTCCGAAGTGGTGTAGAATAGGAGCACCAGATCGGAGGTTTACTCATGAGCAGCAGAAAGAACCGCAGCCCGGAAGAACAGGCCCGGCGAGCAAAAATCCGGGAACTCCTGCAGGAAAGCAACATCAGCAGCATGGAGGACATCCAGAATCTCTTCAAGGAGACCATAGCGGAATTCATGGAGAATGGGCTGGATGCAGAACTGGATGACGAACTTGGCTACAGCAAGTACGACTACAAGAACAAAGACACAGACAATAGCCGAAACGGACACAGCAGCAAAACGCTGCGCACCAGCTTCGGGGATGTGGAGGTAGCTGTACCCCGTGACCGCAAGGGAGAATTCGAGCCGCAGCTTCTGAAGAAGAACCAGACCAGCATCAGCCAGGACATTGAGGAGAAGATCCTTTCGATGTACGCGAAGGGTATGACCACTGGGGACATCGAGACCCATATCCGGGATATCTACGGTATAGAGGTCTCAGATACGACGGTAAGCCGGATCACGGATAAGGTCCTTCCCATAGCGAAAGAATGGCAGCAACGCCCACTGGAGGCCGTTTACGCGGTGGTATTCCTGGATGCGATCCACTACCATGTACGCAGCGAGGGGCAGATCATAAAGAAAGCCGTGTACATCGCCATAGGCATCAATCTGGACGGCAAGAAGGACGTTCTCGGAATGTGGGTCGGAGAAAACGAGAGCGCCAAGTTCTGGGCGTCCGTGCTGAACAGCCTGCGGAACCGGGGTGTGCAGGATATTTTCATCGCCTGTACGGATAATCTGGCCGGCTTTACCGCTGCGATCGAAGCGGTATTCCCCAAAACGGAAATCCAGAACTGCATCATCCACCAGCTGCGCAACTCCAGCAAATATGTGTCCTACAAGGATTTGAAGGCCCTGATGGCCGATCTGAAGGCGGTCTATGCGGCGGTAGATGAACAGACCGCCCTGGATGCTCTGGACACATTCGCCGAGCGCTGGGATAAGAAATACCCCAAAATCTCGCAGTCCTGGCGGGAGAATTGGCCGAATCTAAGCACCTATTTCAAGTATCCGCAGGAGGTGCGGAGGCTGATCTACACCACCAACGCCATCGAGGGCTTCAACCGCCAGCTTCGGAAAGTGACCAAAGCGAAATCCGTCTTTCCCACCGACGACAGCCTTTTCAAGATGCTCTATCTCGCCATGATGGACATCACGAAGAAGTGGACAGGCCGGAGGCAGGACTGGAGCACGATCTACGCCCAACTGGTGGTTTTCTTCGGGGACAGGATCCCCGAATAGCAGAAACCGGCCCGCACGTCAAGGGTAAATGCACGGCGGCTGAGGCCGCCGCCCTTGACATGCGTTCCGTTTCCTGCTTATTCTGTTGGTAAGGCGGGCGGTATCCGCCGACCCGCCAGACCATATACTTTTGCCCTGTTTTTCACCGCTATTTGATGTTTACACAGAATTTGGGACGCTACCGGTTATTCCGGTAAAGCTCACCGGAGCGTTAAAGAAAGACCCGCGCGGAGACACAATTACCTTCTCCGCGCGGGTCTTCTATATCACTGATTATTTGCTGTCCTTCCCTGCACACGGAGTGTGCGCACAAATCAAACCAGACACTCCGTATGGTGCCTCAATGCGGAGTTCTGCGCCCTTTGGCAAATACACCTCTAGCATCGCGCCCGTTAAGTAACTCACATTGTGACTTGGAATTGTAATTTTAGTTTTGCCACTACTCTTTTCTGAATTGATATAATTGTAATACGCTGCATTTTCCAAAAGGTGATCATCTCGTCGGACAAGGCCATACAACTGCCACTGGCCCGGCTTGGAAATATAGCTACAATAATGATCTGCCGAGACATCGTACAACCGCTGTCCCTGCAAAAATCTGCCAACGGGACTATCCAAATCAACCCCGCAAGAATCTCGTAGGATTGTCGCGTAGTGATCCTTTAGCATGCGCACACCGGCTCCACCGGCCTCATTTACCGCTTTGGAATTCATATTACCCAAGCAACCTGTAATCCCCGCTTCGCGAAGGACATTTCGGATATATGTCGATAAGCTTGATACAGAAACTGGCTTTCCCGGCAACCTATCATTCCTAATTAGATACCGTTCATTAAGCTTATCCTCCGCAACGTCCTTTTCCTTTGCTATTTCGTCAAAATACATGCGTACCAGTTTTTCTCCTGCTGGCAGCAAAGGCCGTGTGAAATTGCTTGTGCCACCGCCATAATCTTTGAAATCTTGTATGCGAACGCCCATATTGCTAGTCAAAAGAATATTATTCAGCTTCATATCGACGACTGAAGATAAATCGAAATTGCCGTCTTTTACGATGGTTGTCGCTGCCGCATAGTCTCGTTTTTCCTCTATATGGATATCGCGAATCAAGATGTCGTAGAGTTTTCGTTCAAGGTCTAATGGAATACGTCGAGATTTTTTGGCTTGATTGCTGTCTCGAATTGCCTGCTCCTCTCCCGACCTGCCATGACCGTATAAATGTAGGAATTTCTCCACAGGATTTTCGCCGAAATATAATTTCTTTTCCAAGCAGTATGCAAAAAAGGAGTTTAAAAGATTAAATTTCCACGTGCGCTTTGATTTAACTTTTTGGTAGAGTTCTTCAATGTTCTCTATTGTAATATCTCCAATCGGGCATGTTCCAAATTCACTGCATAAAGCAGTTAATACATTTTGTTTTTCGCGCCGAGTCGATTCGCTGATTCTCTGCATTGCCAAAAACTTCTCGCCATATAAATAGGCAGCAGTATCAGCTGTCATTTGGCCATAATTGATCCCCACACCTCGTTCCGCTTCAATCTGACCTTTGTTTTTCGTATATAGCTTCTGTGCCAAATCTATTGCGCCTGTCTGAATATCCTTCTTTTTTCTGCTTTTTATTATTTTTTCAGCCTCAATAACAAGCTTTTCAACCTGCTGTCCGTTTTTCAAACGTTCTAATTCTTCGTCAGACAATTTTTGAATTCTTTTCTTTCTCTCTGTGCCGCTGTACATCATCAATTTATCCGTCTGCGGGGATACAATTTGCATTCGGATGCGATGATCCCCATGTCGGTTTCGGGCCGAGACCGTGAACGGCATAATTAGGTCATGAAGGACAACAGCGCCTGATGTTTTCTTCGTCTCTTCGTCGAATTCGACAAAGAAGTTTTTTATCTTTTTATTCTGTGATTTCATTCAATGCGCCTCCTCCGGTATTTTCTGATAATTGCCGATAAATCAACGGAATCCGCATATGCAATTGCTTTCATAATTTCCTCTTCGGCTTGCGCCATCCGATGAACTCGACGGTTTTTCCGTATTCCCAATTGATCTCGCGGATACCTTTCCTTCATCTGTATGATCCTTGACCCGCCATCTACCGTCAAGCAAAGAGGATCACCCGGTTCCAGCGTAGACAAATCAAGACTAACGATCACATCTTCTTCTGCCACGCAGGAGTAGCCCATCGTCTCACCCAGAATAATCTCCTCACCGCTCTTGATCTTCCGAGCTCGGTAAAGCGGATTGCTCGTACGCCTAGGATCAAAAACAAATGCAGCATCTATTCTCTCCGCAAGTTGCCGCTGAGAATCATTTGTCGCATAGTCTCGCCTGCCGACTTCCCCGTCCTCGTGTCCAAGAAGCGCATTAATATCATGATAGTCCATCGCTGATTCCTCACACCTGCTTCCATAGTCTCGACGGCAAATATGAGCAGATAATTGGTCCGTAACATCGCCATTTGAACGATCAATCTCGTTATAGAGATCGCATTGCATTTCCGCAACAAATTCTTCTGTGCAGCCCGCATGCTGCAAAATATCAAGCAGGAACGCAGATGATGATTGCGCGGTGATAAAAGAATCAATCTTCGCGCAAGGTGCGGAAAACGAAAAATTTTTATACTCGCTTTTTTCAATCCCGTGCTCTTCATAAAAGCGGTTATTGCAATTGATTATTTCAATCATTATTTCGCCAAAAACTACATATCTATGGGAGCTTTTTCCTTTCAACTCTTTTGTTCGACTTCCATTTTTAATTTGATAATCGATGTATTGGCTGCCATACGCCCTTGAATCATCCACTATCAATTCAGAATTCAATACAGCAACTGACTCTGAGCTGCGGTGTCCGCAAAAGAACTCGAGTGACGCCGAGAACGCTTGTGGAATCTGCAATTCTGCGCAACGCAAAAGAAGTCGTCCAACAGCAACCCGGATAAAATCAGATAACGACTTCGGCTGCTCAATTCTTGATGTGCGAATCGCGACAAGTTCCGGAAAAGGTAATTTGGGTAAACCTTTCTCTGGATGCAGCTCACGCATGCGATCATACATGATCACGCAACGCTTTACTTTTGCCTTCACACCCTCGCGACTTAACGCACTCTTCTTCTCGCCCTTTTCCCCGGTCCGTTTAGATGAAACTGCCCGCTCATACAAGTCTTCAATAATTTCCTCCAAATCCGCCTCAGTAATGTCTCCATTCTTTGCGATTGCAGTCTCTATCCGGGGAAGCAGGGATACCGTTAGGAAGGTTGCGGTTTGATTAACAGTAGAGCTCTTCCATTTTTTCTTTCTGGGAATCACCGCCTGGTAGGCATACTCATCGTAGAGATCATCACACTGCTTAATCTTGTTTACAAGATCACCTGCACAAAAAGTTCGTCTCCGTCCGGCGCTGGGCCTCATCACTTCTGCTCGCAGCGAATTCGTCATGTTTTGGATTTTAATCCCTAAAATGTCGACATTCGTGCACGTACCAGTGCGATAAGCGCGCTTCGATATCATTTTCCCCGTCGCTGTCGCGACCAGACTCACACGGACCTTGAACGAATTGCTGTCGTTCTGAGATACCTTTACCTTTGCCGAAATCAATTCTTCATCGCCTAGATTCATATCTAAATCCGATATAAAATTAACTTGTTTATTCTTTTGCAATCCCCTTTTGATTTTTGCGAGATTGATATCCATTCGAATCATCCTCCTGATACATATAGCTTGGGATTCGTTTCGGTCATAATGCGAACATTGAATTTGGCTTTTCCTCAACTTTTCCTCCGTCTAATGCCCGCGAATCCCTGTGTCAGGCAAACAATAAAGAGCCGCGCTTGCGGCTCCTAAAAAACAAAAAATGGCAAAAGTTTCTGCAATCGCAGACCCTTTCGCCATGATAGAACTTTAATAATTTATATATCTTCGTGTATATTCTTATTATACAAATCCATCTATAAATGTCAATGGTTTCCGATAAAAAAATTTTCAATGAAATTCTTCAGAATCTGTTTGCTTTTACACTACACGCGCGATAAAATTGTAGTATAAAGGAGATGGGATTCAGCGGATATGCTGCTGCATTTTGATTTGAAAAACACCGGCGAGAAAGAAGAACGTTTGCAAAAATAACTGCTGCTTTTTCACGTCGCGTCTGGTATAATAGAATCAAAGAGAAGATACGAAACAGATATCATCTCGCGGAGTGTCCCATCTTATCATAAAAAATGCCCGTGCGGATTCGCACAGGCCCGATACAAGTAAAAAGTGTAGCAGCACGAGGGAGCGCCAACTCCCACGTGCCTGCGCGGGTGGTTAAGGCACCAGCACAGCAGTCTCAGACTGCACTACAGGAGAATTATACCCTTTTTGAAGTCGTTATGCAATACCCTTTTACGGCTGAAAAAGCAGCGGGGAAAATTCTTCTGGAAGTGGACGATGAAGCGCTATGTGGGTTCCTGCCCGCATGGCGCTTTTTGCCGCTTTCGGAAGAAAGGAGTGACTGTACACCGTTCCCGCGCACCCATCAGGCAGCCGTACAACAACACATTATAATAAATGTATGAGGAGTATTGTTATGAACAATGATTATTTGAAAAATGAGTATCTGACCGTCGCCGACATTCAAAAGTACCTCAACCTCAGCCAATCCAAAGCCTATGAGCTGGTACACCGCAGAGATTTCCCCATCTGCCGTTTTGGGAGCTGCATCCGTATTCCGCGTGTGCAGTTCCTCGCCTGGGTGGAAAAGCATACTCGTATTCCCGCCGACCTGGTCGTCGCGTGAGAGAGGGGGCAGGAACATGAAAGCAAAGCGTTCTCACGGCGAAGGCAACGTCCGCAGGCTGAAAAGCGGCAAGTGGCATGCAGAACTGATGGACGGCTATAAGAGCGACGGCAAAAAGAACATCATCCATTTCACCGCCGACACAAAAGCCGAAGTTCTGGACAAAATCCGGGAGTTTAAGAATCAGGCGCAGGATAACGTCCATGTCGACCGGAAAATACTGCTATCCGCTTGGGCGGACACTTGGTATGCAGATTACGAAACGCAGGTGCAGCCCTCCACCTACAGCGGTTATCAATTCACGCTCAACATCATCAAGCAGCATATGGGTGCCAAGCGTCTGTGCGACGTGCTCCCCATCGACGTAAACGCCTTTCAGGACAAGCTGATTGGTCAAGGGTACAGCCTGTCGCAGATTCGCAAGTGCCGCACCATGCTGATTCAGATTTTTGACGCCGCGGATGAGAATGGCATGATTGCCAGAAATCCGGCGCGTAAAGCAAAGGTTTTGCGGGACAAAGACGGCACGCTCTCCACACCGCGGCAGGAGAAAGACGCCTTCACCGAAGATGAAATCCGACTGCTGGAAACCGAGCTGAACAACGATCTCCTCGGCAACTCCATTTTGCTGTTGCTGAACTCCGGGCTTCGTGTTCAGGAGCTGTTGGCCCTGTCAAAAGACGATATCGCTGCGGATGGCTCCGCCATCTGCGTGAAAAAGGCCGTCAAGACCGTGGCCGGGAAGTCAATGCTGGGCTGTACCAAAACCAAAAAGAGCATGCGCACCATTCCCCTCCCCACACACGCAAGGTCGTATGCTCTGTATCTGCGTCAGCACGGTGGAACGCCGTTGATTTGGAGCCAGCCCGGATTGAAGCCCGTCTATTGCGTCGGCTCATTCCGTCGCCGCTACTATTTCGCGCTTCATCAGATTCCCGGCGTCCGCGCCCTGCCGCCCCACTGCTGCCGCCACACCTATGTAACACGTTTGCAGGCAAAGGGCGTTTCCATCGACCTCATTGCCGCGCTTGCCGGACACTCGGATATCAGCACAACCATCGGCTACACCCATACCTCTCTGGATACTCTCGAAAACGCCGTTACTGTACTGGACAAGCCCGGCGTTTGAAAAACTATGACCGAAGAAGGAGATAAAGATATGTATCATCAGAATCATACAGCAGTGGAGCATCCCATTCTCAGTGTCATGGACGCCCTGTGCACAGCCGGCAACACCTTCGTGGATGACTGGTATCTGCTGCAGGCCTGTCAGAGAAAGTTCCCCGCTCTGAGCGAAGATGCTTTTTGGGCGCAGCTCGCCGAACTGCTTCACAGCGGCAGCCTGTATCGGGATGGACAGCGTATCTATTTCATGCACATCTGGCAAATGGAGGAGCGCGCGTCGGAATCTCTTGCACGTCGTCTGAGTCTTCCCGCTCTCCCCACAGTCAAAGTCGGGCCGCTCCTCGCGAATGGTACTTTGCTTTTCCCCGACCAGTATAGCGCCGTGTCTCTGGCGCTGTCCAATCGCCTGTCCATCATTCTCGGCGAGGCGGGCAGCGGCAAATCCACCCTGATTCGCGCCATCATCGCAGATGCAGACTGTGCGTATGCCCTCTGCACGCCGACCGGGAAGGCTGCGCAGCTTCTGGCAACAAGCACCGAAGGTCCTGCATACACCGTCCACCGGGCGCTCGGTCTTTCCACCAAGGGTGTTTTGTCTGATGAAGCGTGGAAGTCCATCCGTCTGCTCATTGTCGATGAGGCTGGTATGCTGGCGTTGGAGCTGCTGGACGCCCTGCTTAAAAAGGCCCATCCGGATTGCCGCATCGTACTGGTCGGAGATTGCAATCAGATGCCGTCCATCGGCGCAGGGAATGTGCTTGCCGATTTGTGTGCACTCGGCGTCCCTGTATCGCGTCTGCACGGTAATCACCGCCTTGCTGCAGACAGTCTCGCACTCAATACCAACGTGACTTCGTTCACGGCTCTTCACAGCGCGGATGGGCTGGTTTTCGACGGCAGTTTTCAGATACTCCCTCCGGATCAGCTGGCCGAGGAAGCCGTACGGCGCTATGCGCGTGGAGAATCCGTGCAGGTGCTTTCCCCGACAAACAACGCAGTCAGCGAGCTGAACTGCGCTATCTTCAGCGGGCTCATGGCCAGTGCTCCTCGCGGAGCGTATCGACCGATTGCCGGTACGAAGCTTTTTGAGGGCGAGCTGGTGCTGATTGGCAAAAACGATATCGCCCGCGGATGCAGCAACGGGGACGTCGGTACGCTGCATGCTGAAACGACTGCCGACGGCAGGCTCACAGAGCTGTCCGTGTCTCTTCCGGACGGACGCAGACCGGTCTGGAGCGGAAGCAGCATCTCGGGCGGCTTGCGAAAAATCAACCCCGCCTACTGCATGACCATTCACAAGGCGCAGGGCGGAGAGTGCGACACACTGCTGCTCGATATGCGCCAGCAGAACGTTCTCTGGAATCGGAATTTGTTTTACATGGCTATCAGCCGCGCAAAGAAGCAGGCGCTGCTCTTCGGCAGTCTTTCAGTGATCGACCGGGCTCTGAAAACGAGGCTTCCTCGGCGCAGGTCTGCGCTGGCAAGCAAAACGCGCGCAAAAATGCACAAATATGCACCGGTCTCCGAGAATCGCCGTTGGTTTCAGGCACAGCAGATATGCTCCGCGCTCGGGCGTCTCGGCGAGGAAATCGTTGTCGAGCTTGAGCGCAGCAAGCTCGCCGGAACAGGATATGAAGGTCGGGTCAGCCGGATGCCCGCCAGAAATCAGCGCAATCACTATGATGTGCTTTCCGCCTTTCCGGATGGCAGACCTAAGTACATTGAGGTCAAGTCCACCCCCTCTTCCAACCCAAATTATCCATTCTTTCTGACCGCCGCGGAACTGGCATTTGTCCGCTCGCACGCGGGTAAGGGCGACTATCTGCTCTATCGCATCTATGCGCTCGAGAGCAAAGAGCGTTTTCAGTATGTCGCCTACACCGCAGACGAGGTACTGGCGTTATTTGATATCGTACCGAACGAGTTTATTCTCAAAAGAAAGGGTATTGCGTAATGGTTAAAACAGATAATATGATTTCCGGACTCGAATACTGGCGTCGCAAACAGCGACCTCGGCAAGCGTCTGGGCGTCACGCGTCAGGCAGCCCAGCAGCTCTGCGCTCGCGTGTCTATGCGGAGCATCCGCCGCGTGTGCGCGTTGGAAAGCATCTCGCAGGAAGTGTTTATGGCCCGGTATAGCAACGAGGAGACGGCTTGACCGTCTCCTCGTTGCTCATTGCTTTAGTTTTGCGTCCAAATAGTCTTGGTACGCGGTAAGAATCTGCCGTTCCAAATTGTGCAGCGTTACAAGGCGGCTCGCCCGCTGGCAGCCGTCCTGGAGCCACTCGCACTTCTTGAGGTTAAAGCACTGCGGATATAAAGCGCAGCCGTCGCATTCGGGGTAGTATTCCCACTCTTTCCACGCACGCAGGATCGCTTCGTTGCGCTCGTTGGTGTAAATACTGCCGTAGCTGTCCTCAACGTTGAAATGTTCACACTTGCCAAGCGTTCCATCCGGCATAATCAGCTCACTGGCGTCGTTATCTGCCATACAGCGTTGGAAGATAAACTCGCGCTGCAGCGTACGCTTGCTGCAAATCCCAAGCGTCTCCAGCTTCTCATGCAAAGCAATGCATTGCTCCGCGGCTTTTTGAATGGATTCGAAATCGTTGATCTTTCCTCTGAAGTGCTGAAGCAGCGCCGCATAGGCAGAGAACTCTTCTCTCCCGGAAAAGCGCTCACCCAGAATGTCAGCCAACCGGAGCAGATCATCCGCGTTCTTCTCATCCATATTCAGCCGAATATTGATTTGAATTCCTTCATTCAGCGCGAATGAAATATTGTCCAGTACGCGGTCGAAGGCATTGGTGTCATGCTCAATATATGCCTTGGTGCGATTATAGATCTCCCGCGTACCGTCCAGCGTAATCTGCACACGTTTCAGTTTCCACTCGTCCTTGGCGATTTTGGCTGTTTCCGCATCCAGATAATAGCCATTGCTAATCATAGATGAGGTGTACTCAATTCCGCACTGTTTCAAATCACCGATAACGATCTCGATTGCTTCGCGGTTATACAGCGGCTCACCGCCAAACCAGTGTAGACTGACCGGTTTTTCACCGCAGCGCTCAGCAATATATGCCGCGACGTCGTGTGCGACCTGCGGCGTCATGTGCTGCCGCTTGCAGCCCATTTCGTAGCAGTAGAAGCAGCGGGCGTTGCAATCTGTGGTAGTGAGGATGGTAAATCCGCCCTTACGCTCCTTTTTCGGCAGGAAATACGTCCCGACCTCGCGCATGTCGCGCACCGTCTTTTGCTCGTCGTACTCGTTCGGCACCATGAGCCACGCCGCGATCAGTTCGTCCGCATGCTCCTCAACGGTCTCGCCGTTTTCCAGCAGATACAGTCCGCAGGTCATGGTCTGATACAGAAGCGTACCGTCCGCGCAGGGGACGGAGATGCAGTGCCGCGTCATGCGGTACAGCGTGCTCTCCTTCCGTTTTGGCATGCCGCAAAGCTTCAGGGCGGCGTCATCCGGTGGAAGAATCTGTTTCATCTCTCCATCTCCTGCTTGTTTTGATTCTTTAGCGGCATCACTTGTACGCGCGGTACAGGAACGTCACCGTCTGGCCGCGGACGCAGCTGTTCGCGGGTGCGAACTTGCCGTCGCCCATACCGTTGGTGATATTGTTCGCGACCGCCCACGCCACCGCGTCGGCGTAGTACTCACCCGCCGGAACGTCGGTGAAGCTCTCGCTTGCCGTCGCCGCGGGCTTGCCCTTGGCGCGGTACAGGAATGTGACCGTCTGCGCGCGGTTCACGATGCCGTTCGGGTCGAACTTGCCGTCGCCCACACCGGTGGTGATACCGTTCTCCACCGCCCACGCGACCGCCTTTTCGTAGTACGAACCGGCAGCCACATCACTGAACGCGGAGGCAGTACCGGTCGGTTCCGGGCAGCCTGCCGCGCGCCAGAGGAAGGTGACCATCTGGCCGCGGGTGCAGGTCGCCAGCGGGTCGAAGCGGTCATCCGCCACGCCGCCGGTGATCTGCGGGTCATGGCTGTACGCCCACGCCACCGCCGCGGTATAGTAGGCGTCCTCGGGAACGTCGAGGAACGGCAGCACGATGGACGTACCGTCGTCCAACGGAACCTCAATGGCTTCGATGTTCACGATGGGCGAGGAGTAGCCGCCACCGCCGCCCGATGAGCCGCCGCTTGACGAAGTGCCGGTGGTTGCGGGCTTTTCTTCCGGCTTGGGTGTCTCCTGATGAGGCTGCTGGGGGGTCTGCTCCTGCGGCTGCGTGGCAGGCGGCTGTTCAGCAGCCTGCGCGTCATCGGTTACTGTGCCGGTCTCTTCTTGCTCGGCGCGAGGCCGAATCGCCGGCGTAGCACCTGATCCCTGCGTTCCCGGAAGCGGTTCGTCATAATCCAGAGAATCTACCGCCCAGCCCAATGGAGTAAATGTAAATGTAAGGCAAATCAAAAGCGAAACCAACAATACAGAAATTCTCTTCATGTTTTAATCCCTTTCTGTTCCTTTTCGGAAGAGGGCGGGCGCAAACGCACCCGCCCCATTCAAGATATTTAATTACTGTCTGCTGTTCCTGTATTGTTCCCGCCCTGCGCATCGCAACAGGTGCCATCGTCATAACAACCGCTTGCAGTGACTATCTCCCCGATCATAATCAGATCGAGTTCAGGTTTGCTGTAAGTTTTCACAATGCTCTCCTCCCGGCTATAATTATTTGGTCCAATCCTGAGCCTTGCAAGCCGCGCCAAATGCCATCAAAGCATTCGCCGTATTCGTCCAATTCGGATTCGCCGCCAGCTCAGTGAGATAGTTGTTCGTTGTACCCCTATAGTTTCCATTCGTATTCATGGTGCTGAAGGAATACGTCTTTTCGTCCGCGTTGACCAGATTGCCTAAAGCATAAAGCACCAGCTCGGTTCCGTCGCCCTTATACAGCGTAATCGTAATCGGAGTATCCATCTGCGTCGGATAAACACTGTGACGGATTTCAAAGTAGTTGCTTGCGCTTGTGCTCTTTGCCTTACACGCATATACGCCGCCCGCTGCAATCGCTTGCTTCATTTCAGTTTCATCATACGCTTTTGCAAATTCGGACGCATTAACGCGAACTGCTTCGCCACTGCCATATTGATACATGATGTACCAATCATTTCCGGCATACGTTTCGGAAACCGTATCAAACTTGGCGTTCACGTGGAATTGAACCGTATAATAGAATTGATCCTGCAGGTTCAAATACACATCGGACACGAAATTCACAATGCCAGTCTGCGAATTTATGGTATCAGCAGTAAAGTCCGCTTCCACGATTTGGCCCGTGACAATGCAGAAGTGGGTCATTTCGATTGTCACATTGCCGTCATTACCGACAGGTTCTGTGCCAAGCTCCACAACACGCCCATCCGCCTTGTAGTTGGTCAGCTTCACAGATTTACCGGCATTCGCAGCGCCAAAGTTTCTCGTGAAGGTGTAGGTCGCACCGCTCACCATACCGGATGCGTCAAACGTCGACGTGCTGCTCGCGCTGCCCGTGGTCGTGGTCACTGTCGCCTCGGGATAGACATCGAAGACTTCGATCGAGCTGTTGCTGATTGCCGTGATGATCGCGCCGTAGTTCGCCGAACCGATATAACTTTGCGGGACACCACTGGTGGTCTGCATCGCATCCTGCTTCAGATCAATGTCAATCTTATACCCGGTGATGGTGCTGACGTCCACGTTTTTATCCGCCGTGGCTGCCGCAAGAACCTCGCTCACGTCAACCAGAGTATCCGCGCTTATTTCACTACTGTTCAAGCCGGTCGCTTTGTCGATTTCCACCTCGCTCGCGGGAATCGCCGCGGTGGTTGCGCCATCGCTGACCACATACGCCGTGGTGGTCTTATCGCCGCTCGTGATTGCGATCTCCTGCGCAGAGTAGGTCTTGCCGTTGCTCTCGGTGCTCGCCTTGCTCTCAACCTTAACGGTGGACTGCGCAGCAACTGTGATGTTGGAGCTCGCCGTCGTGTCGCCCAGCGTGATGCTCTCATTGACGTTGATGGTGGTGGCCTGAGCCCCAGTTGAAGCCGCAGCATCAGCAGTCGTCACCGCAGCCGCGATAGCCTCTTCCAGCGTCGTAGCCGGCGTGGTATCGCTCGTTGTGATAGCGCTCGCGCCAAGCTTCCAGACCGTGTTGCCGCTCTGATCGATCTCCGAGGAGATCACAAAACCGCTCGGCACCGCGACGTCCTTGGCAGTGATCGTGCTCCACGCAACGCCGCAGCGCTCTTCAGCGCCCTGGCCGTCTGCCTTAGCGATAAAGGACAGCTTCTTCGTGCCGCCATTCGTCAGATTCGCCTTGACATTGCTGAGGCTGACCGAAATGGTGCCTGCGTCAGTCCCGTTCTTTTCCGGGTTGGAAATCGCGAAATCCGTATAGCCGTAGAGCGTCACATTGTTGACATTGACCGTGATCGGCAGCTTTGTGGTGTGCTGCGCAACCGCAATCGCCGCGCCATCGGTGGTGGTGCCGCTGCCGTTGGAAGTGACCGTTGCGGGCTTCGACGTCGCCGTGATCGTCGCCGCGCCGACCGTCAGATTACCGCCGCGCACCTCAATGCCGGTTGTGCCGGTGACTTTTGCATTTGCGTTCACAGTGACGTTGGCATAACCGTTGAGCGCAATGCCCGTCTTGGGGCTGTCAACTGTACCGTTCACGGTAATGTTGATCTCATTCGCGGTGTTTTTCAGGTTGCCCAGAACAAAGATCACGCTCTTGACCGTACCGTTGACCGTCACATCGATCATGTTCTTGTTCGCATCATTGGTGCCGAAGATGTTCAGGCCGTAGCCGGAAACACTGCCGTCCAACGTGACGTTCTTGCCGATAACGAGCGTGCGCTTCATCTCCGGTTGCGTGTTGTAGCGAACCTCAACAGGCGCAAGGCCATTCTCCGTGGTGGAGATCGTGCCTTCGCCGTCGATGGTCAGGCTGCCGCCGGCAAGCGTCAGTCTGCCTGTGCCGTCGATGTTCTTGCCGTTCATGTTCAGCGTGACAGCCTTGTCCACCGGAGCGTCCATGCTGCCGTTGATGCTAACGCGATCATTCAGCGTCACGTTGCTCAGCAGAGTGACGGTCTTACCGTCGGCCGCCGCGTCGAACGCAGCCTGCAGGGTCTCGTAACCGGTCGTTCCGATCTTGGCAACCGCCAAAGCCAGCCGATAGCTGTCATCCCCTGTGGCAGTCCATGCGTAGCCCTCGGGAATCGCAATCTCATTGCTCTTCGCCGTGACAACGCCGACGTTATCAGCGTTAAAGTCGGCAACAATGACCGCCTTGCCGTCGATCGTGGCATTGTTGATCGTCACCGTCGGATCGCCCGCGTAGTTCGGGTTGCTGACCGCAGCGATCGCGTAACCGCTGGTGGACGCGCCGTTGTTGTACGGGGTGTGAGACTGCTCCGAAGCCGTAGCCTTGACCGTCGCGCCGTTGTTGATGATGATGCTGCCGCCCTTGGCCTCGATGCCGCCCAGACCTTCAACCTTGCCGTTCACGGTCAGGATGCCCTTGCCGGGGTGATAGATGGCGTAATCCTGCGTCGCGGTGACTTCTGCGTTCTCACCGATGGTCATGGTCGTGGCGGAGAGGCTGCCGGTGCCGTTGCCGGACACAGCCGCCTGTACGCCGGTCACGCTGACCTTGCCGTTGACGGTCAGCTCCATGCCGTCCGTGTTCACGCCAAACACCGTGATGCCGTAGCAGTAGGGAGAAGATACCGTAACGCCGCTATCAATCGTCAGGCTCGCTTTGGCCTTCGGCGTGTCAGAGGTGTAGAATCCATCGCCCAGACGGATGACGGAGGACGCGCTCTGCAGCTTGGTATTTACGCCCGCGCTTGTGCTGACGGTGCCGTTGTTGCCGGTGAGCGTCAGGCTGCCGCTCTGAACGTGCAGCGCACGCGCGTCATACGCAGCGATGTTGTATTTGCCAAGGTTGATGGTGAGATTCTTGTCGATGTTCACCGTCGAGGTCAGATCCACATTGCCCAGCAGATCGATGGTATCGCCAGCCTGCGCGGCCGCAACAGCCGTCGCCAGCGTGGCATACTTGGTGTCACCGATCTTAGCGAGAGCAGGCTTGAGGCTGTAGGTGCCATTGCCGTTGCTGGCCCACACAAAACCATCATCCGTGGCGATCGTATCCGTGGCGATCGTATTTGTGTCCGCCGTCACAGCGGCACCAATGATAGTAGCCGTAAAGTCAGCCAGGATATTCACCTTGCCGATGACCGTGCCTTTGATCGTAACCTGCGGGTTGCCCGCATAGTTCGGGTTGTTGACCGCCGCGATCGCGTAGCCGCTGGTGGACGCGCCGTTGTTGTACGGCGCGTGGTTCCACTCATTCGCCGTAGCCTCGACCGTTGCGCCGCTGCTGACCGTAACGGTGCCGCCCTTGGCCTCAATGCCGCCCTTGCCGCGCACTGTGCCGTTCACAGTCAGGGTGCCCTTGCCGGGGTGATAGATGGCGTAATCCTTCGCAGAACTAACAGTACCGTTGATGGTCATGGTCGTGGCGGAGAGACCGTCCGAGCCGTTGCCGGACACTGCCGCCTGGTCGCCGGTCACGTTGACCTCGCCGTTGACGGTCAGCGTAATGCCAGCAGTGTTCTTGCCGAACGCCGTAACGCCGTAGCAGTACGGGGACTTGACCTCAACGCCCTCGCCGATGGTCAGGCCGGCCGCATTCGCGTTCGTAGCGCTGTCGCCAACGCGGATGACCGAGGAGGAAGAACCGAACGTGCTGCTCGCAGTACCCGCAGCGACCGTGCCGCTGCCGTTGATCGTCACGTCGCCGCTCTTGACCCACAGCGCGCGGCAGCTGTCCGCGGTGATGTTCTTGCCGTTGAGGTCGATGGTGAGATTCTCGTTGATCTCAACCGTGCTATCCAGCGCCACATCCGCAAGCAGTTTAACGGTGTCGCCACTCTGCGCCGCCGCGATGGCATCCGCCAGCGTCTCGTACTTGTCGTTGCCAATCTGCGCGACGTAGGTGGTGGCAGTCTCAACCGGCGAAACAGTATTGTCTCTGACCGTCAGAGCCGTCGTAGCGCCCGTAGCGCCCGTATTTTCCGCAATCAGCGAATCGACTGTTACCTTTTCCTCCTTTTCCACCTTGACCGTGCACGTATCGACTGTATTACCAGTAATGTCCACAGTCCCTGCCGCGCCACTGGCCATAGCGCCAACCAGACCGCCGACAAACTGACTACCGGAGATGGCAACATTTTCCACCGTGTTTTTGCTGATTTTCAGATTGCTTGTGGCGGAGCAGCGCTCTGCGCCAATCAAGCCGCCGGCAAAATAAGTGCCATGGACAGTTCTTGGGACAGTTCCTGTGTTGCTATCATCGCCTACAACGCAGTTGCAGTTAATGACGTTACCGTTGCCAATGCCATAGATCGCACCGGCGTATCCTCCACTGATTTCAATGGAGCCTCTGACCTCGCAATTGGAAATGGTGTACGGATTGGTGCCGAGATCGCCAACGATTGCTCCGGCATAACCTCCTGTAAATTTGCTTACAGACTTAACATTTTCCAAAACCAGTCCGTCAATTACCGCGCCATTTGCAGCGATCGAGCCAAAGAAGCCCTGAGGCCATCTGGAATACTTTTCTCCCTGCTCACTTTCCGAGGTATCCATATTGCTGATCACATGGTTATGACCATAGAAATTACCATAGAAGTGCGCCTTCCAGTTGCTTGCAAACTTGTCAGGAACCGAGCCGCTGTTCGGGCCAATCGGCTGCCATACCTCGCCGGCCAGATTAATATCAGCCAGCAGATGTACGTTTTTCCCTGACATACCGTTGTTTGTCGCAAAGCTTGCCAAGGAAAGAGTCAGAAAGCCATTGTCATAATAGCTCTTCATAGCGGCTGACGTTCCGTTGACCCAGTCGCGGAAATACTTCAACCCTGACAAATTTGTAATGTAGAAGTTTTCCGTTTTGTCATACGTCTCGCCATCCTGATAGAAGCCGTCGCAAACTACATATACAGTCCTATTTACACCATCAGCATCCTTGATCGTGGTTGTTTCCGCCGCAAATGCGCCCAAGCTCATGCAGCTCATCGCCATAACCAGCGCTAAGAGGAGAGATAATGATTTTTTGAGTTTACTCTTCATGTTGATACTTCCTGTTACTATATATTTGCCCCTTGGTTTATGGCAGCCAGCCATAGGCATGGGACATCTCGTTGCCTAAACTGTTAGAATAGCGGGGTAATGGTCTGACCTCCACCTCCAAGGGCTTTTACGTCCGTAAGAAAGTCAGTCAGCCATCCTCCTATTCGCAG
>Ga0256405_10005710_pt1 | contig 20955 bp, 16 predicted proteins | sample RumenRJG_02DNA_FD_189096 | JGI IMG/M metagenome (GOLD analysis project Ga0256405, IMG submission 189096) | Bovine rumen microbial communities from Lethbridge, Alberta, Canada - RJG_02 | ecosystem: Host-associated > Mammals > Digestive system > Stomach > Rumen | place: Canada: Alberta... | reverse complement strand
CCGCTGGGCATATTTGCAGGATCCTGAATGTTACCGATGAAACGTATGCAGACAGGACCTACCTTGCTGTTGCTCTTCAAGTTGGTAAGGATATTCTGCACGCCTGTTAATGTGGTTGCTGTACCGCTCTTGTTGGGAAGAGTTACTGTTACAGAATCCTTGTTTGCATTGGTAACATAGATAACAGTTGCATTGCTTTTGAGTGAACCATTGTCGTTATAAGCACCCGAAGATGTTCCGTTGACAAAGCCGAAGCCCGAACGGTCGTGGGCTGATGTGTTCACATTCACTGATGCGGACTTTGAGGAATCCTCTTTTCCGTTTATGATAGGAACGATCTTCAGCGTATGGCTGCCCGACTTCAGACCAAGAGCGTCTGCACGGAAGCATGAAGAATACTGGCGGATAAGCATTGAATCAAGCTTGGATCCGTCGGCATATACATTGTATCCCGAAGCTCCGGAAACTGCTTTCCATTCGGCATAAGCGCCTTCTGCGTATCCTGCCGAAGCTGTTACGGTTACCGATGAGGTGCTTTCAGCGTTTGCGATAATGCTGTTCACGCCAAACAGAGCGCCGTTATCGGAATTGATGACCCCTGCACCGAAAGACGATGCAACAACGGCAGTTGCCATAAGTGTCGCCATTGTCTTTCTCATGATTATAGCTTTCATAATTGATCAGCTCTCCTTTTGTTTTCAGATTTTTATATTCCATTCTGATGTTAATGAGGTTAATATCCTCCTAACAATGTTAATTATACACTAAAACTTCAAACAATTCTATTCAAAATTCAGTGATGAATATTCATTTTTTGTATTATTTTTGTGAATGGTATGAAAATAAGTGATATTATACAAATCATATAACAAAAGTGAAGATGCATTTTTATCGGGCTTTTTACTCGTAAATGTTTTCGGATGCCGATGTTTCATGAATACAAGTTCATATAATTATAAATTATAATAATTCAAAACTTGTACTTGATTTTTGCATTAGTTAATGATAATATATTTATATATCTTAACTATCTCGGTCATCAGATAAAATGTTTACATTTCAAGCAAGGTATGTTATAATGTTTGCAGAGGTGATATCTGTGCAGGTGATAAGGGCTGAAAATACAGCAACAAGGGCGGGGGCGTATTACGTCCGCATACAGGCGATGGCGAAGAAATATCACATCACGCTGGAAGAGGAATTCGATGAACATGACAATGATGAAACAAAGTATATAGTTATCCTCGACGATGATTTTCCCGTTGCGACCTGTCGTTTTTACGAGATCGAAGATGGTGCAGTGATGATAGGAAGGGTAGTTGTTCTGCCCGAATACCGTGGAAGAGGTCTTGGCAGCAGGGCAGTGCTTTCAGCCGAAGAATGGGCAGGTGAACTGGGCTACACCCGTGCAGTGCTGGAAAGCCGTGTGGAAAAGACGGGCTTTTATGAAAAACTCGGTTATATTGCAGACTGTGACAATATTATCGAGGGCGGGACTTTCCGCTGTGTGCATATGGAAAAAAGCCTTTTGTGATAAGATAAAAAACAGAGACCGTTCCTGCTTTTTGATGGGAACGGTCCTACTTATTTATACATAGTATATTTTGCAGCGGTGGAATTAATAATTCTAAATAAACTTCACACCCTTATTTATCAGTTCCGTTTTGCGCTTTTGAGCTTTATCGGCTGAAAATCTACATCCTGTGCTTTTTTCGTCAAGAAAAACTTCTGCCCCTGTTCTGAGCGCACCCTCAGCTGTTGCACCGACACAACCGCAAAGGTCTAAGCCGCATAATGTGAAAGTACTGTACGTATTTTTGGATAGATGTTCTTTGAAACTTTTAGAGGTAAAAGTGTTAGGGAGATACTTTTCAAAGTACAGCGGAGATACCACATCAAGTCCGCTGTAAAGCTCAGCGCCTTTTGAGCCCTTTATCGAAAAACCGATGATAAGGCGATTAGTGAAGATATTCGGGAAGACCTGACCTATGTAGACTATATCTTCGCCTGAAGCCTTGTGCCGTGCGATAGTATCATTCACCGACTTCACAAGGCTATCGGTGTCGTATGAAAACATGGGCTTTCGCTCCGACCAAAGATAATCTTTTTGCATATCTATTACGAGAAGTGCTTTTTTATCTGTCATGAGTGACCTCCTGTAATTTCTGAATTACTGCCCGAGAAAACGCTCGATGTTATTGGTGACATATGATAAAAGTTCGTTATCATTTGTAAGGTCGAGACCGCAAAGTTCTTTTATTTCTTCGTGTCTCAGAACCTCAAGTTCATGCAGACTACTGAGTTCAAAGGCTATAAGTCTGCATTCTTCTTCACTTTTCTGTCCATTGAAGTGTTCTTTGATGAAGGGGAGACTCTCCATGCCGATGCCGTCCGTACGATTGAGAAGTATGTACTTCGTTATTGCTTTCGAGTAGCTGTAATTTTCTATCATAAGCTTTATCATGCCGAAGTGCAGCATAATAAGGCGTTGTTTTGCGGGAATATCGGATTTGATCATTTCGGTAAGTTCCGGACGGACGTTTTGCGCATCGGCAAGCAGCTGTTTGAAAACTTCATAAAGCAGATTTTCTCTCGAACTGTAGCAGTAGTTTATCATTGCAGGATTGACCTGAGCTTTTGCGGCTATTTTCCGAGAGGTAACATCGTCCGAATCGGTGCATGATGTTATAAGTTCTTTTGCGGCTTCAAGCAGTTGTTTTTTAGTTGCTTCGAGGTCGCGCTTTTGTTTCTCCGGCATAATTTCACCTGCTTATTAAACGTGTTTAATTAATTCTATCAGTATATCATATGCGATCTGTTTTGTCAACCCTGCAATGATGTTCCTTTTCGAGGAATGTTTTGACCGATTATTGCGCGCTGAGCAATTATTGCGAAGTTTTGGTATGACCTTTCACGAATGCTTTTTTATAGGGGATTTCTTTCTAAAAGAAATGTAAAATATTATCATTAAAAGACGTGTAGATTAATACATTATAACTATTAACAAAGGCAAAGTTAACTAATAAGATCATTGTTAAGTGTCTATTTAGTGTGTAGTTTGCTAATTGATAAAAACATATACAAGATGGAGTGTTATCGGTAAAAATATTATTTATTATACCTTGACAAGCCCGTTAAAAAATGGTATAATTAAACAGAGAATAATTAAATTTGTCAAAATTTTATAATAAATGTTGGAACGCAGGAAAGGCACTATATTATTATATAGTGTTGCGGAACTTGCAGAAAGGAGAGTTGAATAATGACTTCGGGTGAAGCACACAGCTGCTATTTAAATGCTAAGTCAAAGTACGAGGAAGCAATTTCTGAGAAGAATGCTTGCGCTGACAGCAAATACAGGCAGGAGATACTCAAAAGAGAAGCACAGGTAAGATTGAATGATTTTACTGCTGATAAGAATCGCTATACAACTGCTAATGAGACTCTTGTTAAGGCGAATATACGCGACAAGGTAGATGGTGATCTTAATAAAGTACATACAGAAATGGACGATGCCACTTCTTATTTCAAGACTCTGGGCGAATCCAGTATGGGCACTATTGACCTCACAAAGCACATAATGAATGAAGACGACAAGACCCACAGAAAGTCGGTAGTCGGCAGGATCTTCACTAATATTGACAGTGCCAAGAAAAAGGTCGAAAATAAGATCACAGAGCTTGAAGCTTCTATCAAAAAGACAAACGGAGAGATAGATGCTGCTGAAACAGAGATAAGAAGACTCGAGGGTCAGATAAGCTACTGGGACGGCGTGAAGAACGAAAAGTCCAATGAGATGGAGATGTATCTTTCTCTTGAACGCAGACTTGCTGCAGAGGAAGAAGAAGCCCGCAGAAAGGCTGAGAGAGAGGCTGCCGAGGCAGCAGCTGCAGCAGCCGCTGCAAATGCAGGGTGATCTCCGTTATAATTGTGTGATAATAAAGTGTACTGCTGAATATGCGGTATACGATCAAGAGAAAAATGACATGGAGGCGATAACTTGAGTGGAATGGTCATAACACTAAAGAAGTCGAAATTTGACAGCTTTAGTGATGTGTTTGATAGACTTCTTTCAAAATTGAATGTCTATGACTCAACTGTACAAGATCTCAGAAACACGGTTGCAGGTGTTGGATGTGAAGAAAATAATCAAGTATCAAGTGATCTGAGTGACGCTATCGATGCTATAGTGGATTCTGAGGAAAGCAAGGAAGATAAGAAAAAGAAGATAAATGATCTGAAGGATAAGCTCGAAACTTTTGTAAATGATGCGGTACAGCATGAAAGGGCTGCGGCTGATAAGATAAGAGAAAAAAAGAAAGATTTTTATAAGAATTATAGTTATCTGGAACCTGATTGCGAAAAAGACTTTTGGAACAGGGCTGCAGATTTTGGGAAAAAAATAGGAAGATGGGTAGCGGATCATCTTGATGTTATTACGGCTGCCTTGATTGTGCTCGCGGCAATAGTGATTGTTGTCTTTTTTCCCGGAGCTTGTGCGATACTTGCCATTATTGTAGGTGTTTTGTCTGCCGTGATGGGTATTGCGGATATCGTATTCACAGTGGTTTTCGGAACAGATGTAGCCGGTATGCTGGAATATATGGGATTTGAAACATTTGCGAAATTTTATAAGGGCCTTGGATGGGGTCTTGATATTGCGAGTGTTATACTTCCTATAGGTGCAATGTCTGCAGCTGGAAAAGCGGCGTTTAAAGCTTCGGTCAAAAGTACACTCAAAGAAGCTTTCACACACCCGATACGTTCGATCGGCAATGTTTTAAAAGGTGGATGGAACTCGGTCAAGACTGCTATTGGCGGAGCGAGGACTGCTTTTGGAAGCGGCTTTAAAAATGGTCTGAAATTTTTACGTGATGGAGCACTTAAATGGGGCGGAAAACTGATAGGTCTGGATGAACTGAAAAATGGTAAGGCACTTTGGGAAGCTTATAAGAGTGGTCAGCGCGGAGCTGCACTAAGTGAAACTGCGTGCAAACTCATTGGATTGAATAATATCCCGAACTTGAGTGATGGACCAAATATGCAACGCTATGATAATATGATTGACGCGAACAGAAATGAACTTAATGCATTTATGGGAAACAACAGTAGTCTTACTACCAACGGAGCAACTTTCAAGGGAATGGATGTTAATGTTCCTACCGGAACCGGAAATTCCGGAGATGCTTTCCTTAATTCAGTCAAGGGAAATGAAAATCTTTCCAGACAGCTGCTGGATAGCACGGGAGTTGATATAAATAATATCTCAAACGGAGATGATCTATATGATGCTCTGAGACACAATGGTTTTACACTTAGTGCCGGTGCCGGCGATGCAGCCGGAACTGCAAATGTAACAGTTGTTCCATCATGGGCATACAGAGCTACCGATGGCGGAGCGGAAACATCACGTATTCTGACCAGTAATATTCCCGGTGTTAATCATGATTTCCGCAGCAGCGTGATGGGCGATTATAATAGATATATGAATACTATGAATAATATGTTCCAGAATTCCTTTGGCGAGAAATGTGCAGGTGATCTGTTTGGTAAAGCTCCTGAGTTTATTTTTAACGAAGTTATACTTCCTAATTCGGGTTTGAGTGACCGTGAGCAGTTGGGCATTAAGAGCCTTGAAAAACTACCGATATTTAATTAATAAATAGAAGACAAGGTCAAAGGAACACAGAATCTCACCACAAAAACGGAGATGTTTGTGAGCTTTTCAGCGATACTGTAAAGTCTGCGCTACAGATTATACATTGATAGATACAATATATTAAAGATATCTATATGCAGAAACGGACAGGACAAAAGTCCGCAACTGTAAAAAAAGAGAACAACAGGAAGGTGATAAATTGGAATTTGATGAGTTGATGGCGGTCGGAAAAAATGCCTTTGTTACGGCAGATTTCAAGACGGCTGCAGAGTATGGCGTTGAGGGTCATAAGTTAAGACCTCAGGATCCCGATCCGCTGGAACTGGCGGCTAAAGCCTATCAGGCGATGGAAAACTACAAAGAAGCTATATTCTACTTTCAGAAAGCTGTACAATGCGATATTGATAACGGCGACAGATATGTGGAGCTTGGCGTAGCTTACGGCAGCAACGGCGACACGATGAAAGCGCTGGAGGCTTTCGGAGAAGCTGAAAGACATGAGATATCGGAGGATCACCTCAGCGGTATGTACAGGACACTCGCTATGGTAGATCAGGAGCTTGGAAGGTATGAGGACGCTATTGTAAATTATACCAAGGCTCAGGAATCGGGTATGGTTGACCTGGAATTGCTGATGTACAAAACCGTAGCTTGCTCGATGGCGGGCAAGTTCGGTGATGCACTCAGGACAGCTAACACGATAAAACAGCTTGCTCCGACTTCATATGACGGTTATGAACTAGCTTACACGATACTGGTGAATTTTGAACAGTATGAGGAAGCCAACAAGGAACTGCTCAGAGCGAAGAAATATGTCAAAGAACTCCCTATGGATTACTATTTCAGTGTTTCGGATTACGAGAGAGAGATGTTCAAAAAGGATAATCAGAACGATCATCTCGTAGCTGCACTGTGTATGCTGGATATGGGTCTCAAAGAAACGAAGCCCAATGTGGGCGAAGTTGTGAATGCTTATTTGCAGAGTGCTGAAATATGCTTACAGACAGGCAAGAATGAGGAAGCCTTGCAGATGCTGCAGGCTGCCGATCAGCCTGTACAGTCGTTCAACAGCGGATTTTCGGTACTGCCGTGGGTAGAACCGCCTGAGTTTGAATCACCGCTGAGCGATGCGTATTTTGCAGCAAATTCTGCTAAGTATGATGGCATGAGTTCTGAAGAGCTTAACAGGGAAGCCGAGGCTATGGCAGCAAAGTCGATGCAGGAGGAACAGGAACCTGTTGATCCCGACATGATGACGCCTATACCCGATGACAAACCCGAGAAGTACAAGCTACCGAATGAACCGAGAGAGCTTAGCGACGAAGTCAGGGACAAGATGAACCTGCTTTATATGACTGCATACGCTGCTCTCAATAAAAATGACAGAGTGCTGGAATATGCTGTAAAACTCCAGAGCAGCAAGGAAGCAGCTCTTGTAAATACAGCGAGATATATGGAAACCAAAGCCCGCGTAGACAGCGGCGCACCTGATCCAGAAAGACTGTATGATGAGCTCATAAGGTACTACAACAGGCAGATCATCAAGGATCCTTCGGATATAACAGTATTCAGCTTTAAGGTACAATGTTATATAGATCAGGAAAAATATGATGAGGCTATAAGCTACTGCAGAACACTCTCTAAGAATGTAAGAGAGCCGCTGATGAAGCAGATAAGAGATGCTCAGAAGAAGTCAGAGGAGGGCGCAGAGAATGGCGAAACTTAAAAAAGACGTTAAGATCAACGACGATGCTTTTGATACAGCTATAGAGGCTCTGAAAAATCTTTGGCATAGCGCAGATGATCTGAAAGGTGAATTTGAGCAACTGTTTAAGGACTTTGCGGAAGCGCTCCAGTGTGAAACTGGAGATGAACTTACGGATGCAAGTCAGAATGTTATATTGGATCCGATCGATAATCTGAAAATCGTTATACAACAAGTGTATAATACGCTGCAGATCGTTATCAATGAACCTCTTACTACTTGTGATGGTCAGCCGATTACCGTAAGTGACGATGGCGACGGCTATTACAAGAAAATATTCGATGATTTCAATACTCTCGTAGAGGGTATCACTACTTAATATTAACAAGTTAATATCACAGGATAAAAAAATACCTGTGATCAAATAAAAATAACAGCCGCAGATGCGGCAGAACAATGAGAGTTTTCAAGGAGGTATTTGAAAATGGCTGATGTTAATCAGGATGTAGGAACAATGGGTGCACAGGGAACTGTAAATATGTCAGTTCAGATGATGACAGATGCACTGAATGCGATCAAAGCTTACAAGGAAGCAATAGAAACTGCTTTCGGTAATCTGAACACACAGTATGCAAATGTTACAGCTAACTTTACAGGTGATGCTGCAAATGGTCTGCAGGATTTCTATGAGAAGAAGATCGAGGCTATGCTGAAGCAGGAGTCAGGCAGCGTATATCAGCTTCTGAACGCTCTGCAGGGCTTCTGCGAGGCTGCTCGCGATCAGATCCCCGGCGATTCAGGCGTAGATAACGAGCTGGGTAAAGTTAACAGACAGTGATATAACAGAAAGGAGAACTAAATTATGGATTGTATGATCAAAAATACTGAGGTCAAGGATGCAGCTAACGCTATCAAGACAACAGTCAAGGATGAATTCGCAACAGCAGGTTCGACCTTCGTTACTTCTTTCAATGCAGCTATTGCTGACATGAAGGGTGAGGCTAAGGACGCTCTGGAAGAATTTTTCAATACAAATATCCGTGATCTCGTAAGCAGCGAGGAGAGCGGTATACCCGCAATGGTAATGGGCTTTGGTGATCTGATCGAAACCAACCGTTCACAGTTCGCTTCCATCGACCACACAATAGCTGAGAGCATCAAGGGCGGCGGACAGTAATATCCTTTTCGGATCTTTAAAGCATTCTTCCGCAGTATTGCGGGGACAGTGCTGAGTTGAGCTGGTAAGCAGCAGATATGTCTTTATGGCATACTGCTGCATTCAGCTTTACAATTATATATGGCAGTAATTTGTCTGATAGCTTTGAAGTTGTTCTGTTTTGTGAGCGGTGCTTTGTATTCATTGAAGTTATCAGTTTTTTTAGTTTTTTTGGATCGTATGTCTTTTATGACATATTAATGAGGTGAAATTAATGGCATTTCGGGTATTGAGTGAAGAAGAGATAGAGAGATTGACTCCCGATCAAAGAGAAATCTATGAACGCGAATATGATATGTATTGTAAAAGGATGCGTTTTGCGACGATTCTTGAGAGACTGTCAAATCTCGATCTGTCTAAAAAGAAAGTAAAACTGACTTTCCCGAAAATAATCAAGCCTGCAGAAGTTCACTTTGAAGAGATAGAAAGAAAGCCGGTCGATGCGCCGAAAGTTCCTGTGCCGCAGGTGGCTGAGGGTAAGTATAAAGTACCCGAAATGAAGAAACCCGAGGGCTACAAGGTGTTTGTACCTACTGTGAGCGGACGTAAGTTCGTAGCTCCCGAACCTGTAAAGGTCAAGGGATTCAAGGTGGTAACTCCGGACGTTAAAAAGACCGAGTTCAAAAAGCCCGAGAAACCTGTTATCGGAGAGATCAAGAAGGTAGTTCCCGAGGTAAGCAAGATCGAGTTCAAAAAGCCCGAGCAGCTTGTTATCGGTGAAATCAAGAAGGTAGTTCCCGAGGTAAGCAAGGTAGACTTTAAAAAGCCCGAGAAACCTGTTATCGGAGAGATCAAGAAGGTAGTTCCCGAGGTAAGCAAAGTCGAGTTTAAAAAGCCCGAAAAGCCTGTTATCGGGGAAATCAAAAAGGTAGTTCCCGAGGTAAGCAAGGTCGAGTTTAAAAAGCCCGAGAAACCAGTTATCGGGGAGATCAAGAAGGTAGTTCCCAAGGTAAGCAAGGTCGAGTTCAAAAAGCCCGATAAACCTGTTATCGGGGAGATCAAAAAGGTAGTTCCCGAAGTAAGCAAGGTAGAGTTTAAAAAGCCCGAGAAGCCTGTTATCGGTGAGATCAAGAAGGTAGTTCCCGAGGTAAGCAAGGTCGAATTCAAAAAGTCCGAGAGGTCTGCTATCGGGGAAATCAAAAAGGCGGTTCCCGAAGTCAGCAAGGTCGAATTTGTGAAGCCTGTAAGAGAGCCTGTGACTCCTGTTAAGGTATTCGTACCCGAGATAAATATTGGCGAAATAGGGAAGACCGCGAGACCGACTGCGGCTGCAAAGGTCGAGCCAGTAGTACCAAAAGTGGCAACGGTGGACTATGTCAAGCCCGAGATTGCCAAGCCTGTGGGAGTGAAGGTGTTCGTTCCTCAGATAAAAACCGACTTTGAATCGGAAACTGCAGAGATCCTGAAAAAATTGCGGAGTGATTTAGCGAATGAAAAACAATGAGATAATGGTTTCGGCACGATTTTCAAAAAAAGGTGATGATTCTTTTGTAAAATCGCGCGAACTGACATTTCTCGTATTGAAAAGCATAACCCTGCGTGACTTGACAGAGGGTATATTCTATGGTCTGAGGAAAAAAGCCAAGAGTGGTTTCGACTATGGTGATGTGGATCTTTCGATGACAGAGTGCTTTGAGATAATGAAGGAGTATCTTCAGAAATACCCTTTTATCAATATAAAGTACAAGTCCATCGGCTTTACCGAGTGCAAGGATATCAAGCAGGAGATTATAACTGAAAGCTGCATTGATTTCAACAGGATAATTGCAGAATATAACGATGCTGAAAACGTTAAGATATATGATCTTACACTGGAAGAACTCGGAATCGTTACAGCTTCGGTGCTTGATTTTGACCTTGAAGCTGTTAAGATTGCAGGTCCTCATATCTTTACAGACAGTGATGATAAGCAGATGACATCGCCCTCTTATGTTGTAATGGAGAAGAATCTTGAATACAACATAAGTACCCGTGATATCAATGTTGTTGAGCCTTCGGTGATAGAGATAGCGCCTGCGGGCGAATATCCCAAGATAGAGGGCGGTGCGCTGGGCGGTTCGATGCTCACTTCCATGATATCGATCATGATGGGTGTCGGAATGCGTGTAGGTATGAGATATATGGGCGGCAGCGCCATGGCAAGTATGGGAAATTCCATGATAATCATGTCAGTGGGAATGGGGCTTGTATCTGCTACTACTATGCTCGTAAACGGCATAAGCCAGAGAAGAAAGTCCATACGCAACGCTGACGACTGGGTGAGCAACTACGAGAGTTACATACTGAAAAAACTCAAGCAGATAGAGGATTATCAGAGGCAGGATATACAGTATATGAAAACTGTATACCCGAATGTTGACAAGCTCTTTGACGGTGTGCGCAATGTATCGGACGCTATATTCTCACGTTCCCACAATGATGATGACTATCTTACGATATCACTTGGACAGTCAAGGCAGATAGAGCCTATGTTCACCATAAGTGCAGAGAAAAAAGATGAGGGTCTTTCAGAACCGATAACTTACAGGCTGGAACAGATCGTCAACCCGACCAACGATACTCACTTTGTTTTCAGGATAGATCAGCCCGATGAAAAGACAAGGAACAAGCTGCGCAAGAAACAGCGCAAGCTCCGTAAAAATGATAAGAAAAAGGGTACTGCCGAGCTGAAGAACATTGTTGATGTTAACAACTCCGATCAGCAGCTGCTTTCGGAACTGGCTTATGATCTTGCACACAATGATCCTGCGGATATAGGCACTACGGATAACAGCAGCAAGAGCAAGGTGGGTTTCAGATATCTGAGAGATTACAAAAATCCCAGAAATCTTCCTCCGCTGCTTTTTGAGATGAAAAACTGCGGTGCTCTTGGCGTGATATACGATCCTGTCAGCGACGACAAGGTCAACAGCGAAGGTGATCCTGCGCTGAATTTTATTCGCCATGTAGTATTTGAGCTTTCATACTATCACTCGCCTGAGAATCTGCAGTTTGTATTCTTCTTCAAGCGTACTGACAATATCGATGAGCGTGACCGCACTATCGAGAACTACAAGTATCTTCCGCATACTAACGAGCTGTTCGGCAATTCGCTTTCCCAGTTCGTATTCGACAAGAAGAGTGCGGGTGATGTTTACAGTGCTCTGTTCGGTATAATGAACGAGAGAAGCGGCAGCATAAAGACAAGCGATGATAACGGTGACGGCGGTGATGAAAAATCCGAGGATCCGAATTTCACCCAGATAGTCTGCATAATGTTTGATGACTACGATATCAAGGAAACAGTGTTCTCCAGATTTTTGCCCGAACCCCCTAAACAGGGTGAGGATTTCAAAAATCAGCTGGGACTGTCTTTCATATTCCTGAAAGACAAAAAGGGTATGCTGCCGAAGTATTGCAGCAGCATGATAGAGCTTTGCACAGGTCCCCGCGGCGAGCTTACAAGGCGCTACAACGTGCTTTCCCGTGAAACACTGGCACACAACAGCAATGCTGCTGATACCAGCAGTATGGTAGATAAAAAGAGATTTGAGAGTGATTACCTTTTCAAGGATCATTTTCAGTATCTTGACCATAACAACAATACCTGCAGGGTCGATGTCAAGAAAGAATTCGGCACTGCTTACAGGCAGCTGAGCTCGCTGTACTACAAGCGTATAGCTGAAAATGGTAAGGTACCCGATGTAGTATCGCTTTTTGAGATATGGGGCATAGATCAGGAGTCTGTCACAGAAGACCCGGCACAGAGCAGAGTATACACGATGATAAAGGACTACTGGGATTCCCCGCAGAACGATATCACCAAGGGACTCAGTGTGCCCATAGGCAAGAATGAGCATGGTGTCACTTATCTGGATATGCACCAGAACGGCGACGGACCTCACGGTCTGGTAGCGGGTACTACAGGTTCAGGTAAATCCGAGACATTGATTACCTACGTTATCGGCTGCTGCATGAAGTACAGACCTGATGAGCTGAATTTCATGCTGGTAGATATGAAGGGCGGTGGCTTTTCTGACAGACTCGGCAATCTGCCGCACCTGGTAGGCGCTGTTACTAATACCACGGGTGAAGCCGAAGGTATCGCACCAGAGTATATGCTGAAGCGATTCCTGGAAACGCTTAACGCTGAGATAAAAAGACGCGAGGTAGTTCTGAAAGAACTTGATACGGATAATATAGATTCGTACATGAGGACAAGAAAGACAGTCCTGAAATACCGCGAGGAGATACAGAACGGTACAAGGACTCTGACCTCGATAAAGAAAGAATTCATAAACAAGGATAACAGGATAAAAGCTTGTGATCCCGAAAGCCCTGAGCCGAAGCCACTTTCGCATCTGCTGCTGATAGTGGACGAGTTCACGGAGCTGAAAAGATTTTCAAGCGAGAGCAACGATATAGATTTTATCAAGGATATCACTACGATAGCCCGTGTGGGCAGAACTCTGGGATTCCATATCATACTGGTATCGCAGAACATCGAGGGTGCTATAACCGAAGATATACGTGTAAACTCCAAGGCGAGGATATGTCTTAAAGTTGCGACCAAGAGCGCATCAAAGGATATGATAGGTACGCCCGATGCGGCCGCGGCTACCATGCCCGGACACGGAAGAGCGTACATACTGGTAGGCACGGGAAGCAGATACGAGTATTTCCAGTCTGCATACACCGGTGCAAACAGGAACCTGTCCATAAAGGGCGATGTCAATATGACAATGGTGCCCGAATGCGGCGGCTTTGATGACAGCTTCTATAATTCCAAAAAAGATAATATTAGAATGGCAAAACAGAACAAGAGCGTTAATGAGGACGACAACCAGCTCAACTACATCATCAACACTATAAATGCGCTGAAAGATGATTATGAGCCTTCGATACAGCTGTTCCTCAATCCGCTCAAGGCTGATGTTGAATCAGTAATGGACAAGACAGAATGGGAGGGTATCTGACAGATGACGGAAAACATCATAGTTCAGCTTGGAAAATACGATGTTCCCATTCTGCAGAAGCAGCCTGATTTCGAGGTCGATCTGTTGAAATCGAATATAATCCTGTTCGGTTCTCCCCAGAGCGGCAAGACTAATCTTATAAGGCTTATAATCAATATTCTTCACAAAAAAATGAATGTGGAGAATGAGCAGATATTCATACTCGATTTCGGCGGCGCACTGGCTGATTATCAGACCATGCCGCTGGTATCGGCGTATTTTGACAATTCCAACGAAGAATACGTAAAGCGTGTTTTTAAGATACTTGAAACAAAGCTGAAAGAAAACACAAGGGCTTTGCAGGGTGTGGGATTTGCTGCTAAAAAGGAAGGTCAGCCAAGACACATAACTTTTTTTATAGACAACTTCAATTCATTCCTTGATGAACCGAGATATCAGGGCTATCAGGAAAAGTTTGCAAGGCTTTGTCGTGACGGCTTGTCGAAGGGCATCTCCGTGGTTGTGACTGCATCTGAAAACAAGGGAATGAGTTCATACATAAACAACCTCGGGCAGAAGATAGCGCTTAACCTTTCAAACGACAGGTACGGCGAGATATTCAGCGGAAAGGTATCCAGCATAGGTAACATTCCGGGCCGCGGTTTTGCGAACATAACCATGAGACTTCGTGAAAAGGACCGCAAGGGAAAGTATCACGAGATAACGGGTACTTACAATATAAACGCTCCCTACGAGATACACTGCAACTTCGCAGAGGATATCAACAAGGGCGATTTCAGGATAAATCTCCACAAGAAGTTTCAGTACGATGCGGATAATAAGTGCTTCGGAAAACAGGTTGAGAAATACAAGATATTTCCCCAGACTTTCGGAGTGGCTGAGTACCATCATCAGCTGGAAGGCGAGCAGGATATAACAGATCCGCAGTATGAAGTTGCTGTGGGACTCGACTATGTTGATTTCAAGCCTGTTGTGGTGAATTTCAAGGATTCGCGTTTTCTGGCGGTATACGCTAAGCGCGGTGCGGGACAGGATCAGCTGCTGGACAGGATAGTTACGAGCCTGATGGAACACGATCACAGAAAGCTTGTACTTTTCGATGACGGACGCGGTCAGCTGAAGATGCTCAAAGATAAGTTTCCCGCTGCGAAATACATATCACAGTATGTAGCGAGGAGCGAGCTGGAAAAGGAAACGCCGAAAGAGCCTGAACCTGTACCCTCAGCGGCATCAGCAATGATGGCAGGAAGGACTTCGGCAGGCAGCAGCTTTTTCAGCGGACAGAAGGCTGAACCCAGATTTGCGAAGCCCCCCGAGATAAGCAAGCCTGTGATACCACAGGGTTCAAAGCTTTCACCTATGCAGCAGCTTATAAAATACATACACGAGGAATGCGTGGACGTAGGCAACTTTGCGAGCCTGCTTTACACGGGCAAGGAATATCTTTCCATGCTGGAGAGAAATCCGAACGTACCCATAGGGTGCCTGGAAACTTACCGTGACCCCACCGTTTTCGTACTCCACAGCAAGCTGGTATACAGCTCGGTGCGCGAGAACAAGCAGTTCCTTGAATACATAATGCCGATACTTTCCGATATGGCTGAGGAAAGGGATTACATATTCATTTTCTCGGATGTAAGGAAAATGTCGGATATCGAGATGAACGATAAGTTCAATACTCTGGTACATACGGCTTTTGTGCTTGACAATATCGCTGAGTTCGTAGCGGAGAAAGGACAGAAGACCATATTCGGTGATCTCGATGTAAAGATGCTCAAAGCAGACTATGCGCTCTGTGAAAAGGGCGATGGATATTTTTATGACGTAGAGGCGGACAGCCTGAAAAAGTTTAAGATGATACAAGAGGAGGATTTCTGATGGCAGACGAATTTGTAGTTAATGACGCTGTGTTTAAGGTTGTTGATACTACCGAGATATCAAAGCTTCAAACTAAAGCACAGCAGCTTGTTCAAGATTTTGAAGATCTCAAAACGGAATTTAACAGAATTAATGGAGCTTTGCTGGATACTTGGGAAGGTGAAGGCGCTGACGAGTATAAGTATGAAACAGATAACATACTTGAAAAGATAGGCGACATGAACAGTGCCGTTGACGCACTCAATACAGATGGTATAAGCAATGTAAGGCAGTCGATCAGCGATATGGATGCCGAGCTTGGAGAGCAGATCAGAAACCTTGCCAATGACGAGGAAGAGTGAGCTTAAATGGCTAACGGTTTTGTAAACAGCACCGATAATTATGAGCAGGAAGATGAAATGCTTCCGCAGGAAAAAGTCGTACAGGTGCAGTCCAAGAAGTATGAGACCGAAAAGAAAGTCGAGGATAAGTTGCAGGTCAATATATTTGATCTGTTAGGATTTATAGACGATGACTGATCGGATAGGAGCAGCGCAGCTTTATGCAGATTCATGGTACAAAATTTACGTATACGATCGACACCAGCTACCAGGACCTTTACAGATACGGCGACGGTTTTATTGCCCGCGGTACAGAAAGTATAGTATATAAAGGCATAAGAGCGGCAGAGGGTATCTCCAGCGAGAATATCTGCATGAGCTGTGTACTCAAATTCAAGCGAAGAGGTACAAACGACAGGATACTGAGTAGATTTAAGAGTAAGGATCTGAAGATATTCAACGATCTTCAGGGCTGTCGTTCGGTAGTCAGGATATACGATCTTATAGAAGATCTTGGTGATTTTTCAATAAAGTTTGAACACGTAGCCGATGGCGAAGAGGAGTTTTATATCAATCGTCACGGATTCTTCTGCGTTGTTGAGGAATTCATCGAAGGTAAGACCCTTGAAGAATTCTGTCTGGAATATGGTGATTTTCCGCTGGTAATGAGATCTAATCAGGCTGTTACAGGTTTTAATGATTACAGCGATGAAAGCAAGATGCGTACCCGTAAGTATGTTAATGACAATGATTTCTGTCTGCGTTTTCAGAGTGTGATCTATAATTTTGCTGTAAAGCTTTGTGATGTGCTTGATTATATGCACAGAAACAGGATACTCCACATGGATATCAAGCCTGATAATATCATGATAACAAATGCAGGCAACGAAGTCGTGCTTATCGACTTCGGCAGAGCGAACTATATGGATTACGGCAAGGATTATGTAACTGTACAGTTCGGTGGAGAAAGCCTTGAGGAATACGGTACGGTAGGATATGCCGCTCCTGAAGCCTATAATCTTGAAATGGTACCCCACGCTCACTTTACTTCAGAAAATCTGAATGAAGATATGAATGGTGCCTGCCGTCTTACAGTAGAAAGCGATATTTTTTCACTGGGCGCTACTTTGTGGGAATGTATGAACATTTTCGTACTGTACATGAACAACGCGGAATACCGCAAGAAGTTTTTGAGAGGATATCATTATCAGACATTTTTTGATACCTCGATAATGCTAAACGAGGAAACATACTGTAACCGCGATCTTTCACTGGCTTCCGTGCATTTCTATGAAAAGCTGGAGCAGATAATCAAAAAGGCGACAAGATCAAGGTCATATAATTATTTTGACAAGAGCAATAAAAATTATTATCATGACTATGCAACGCTGAGAAACGATATAATCGATGCAAGAGAGCGTTCACCCGCGGTGCTGAGAACTGATGACATAAAGGTGCGAAATTCTTTCAATGTAAGTGCAGTGTTTATGGGTCTTCTTGTCACTCTTCTGTGTTTTCAGAGCTTTCTGTACTTTTTCGGCGGATATTTTGCTGCCCATAAGATAGATTCTATCATGGAAAGTTATCAGGTATCGAAACATGATGCGCTGAGACGTGCTGCTGAGGAACAGATGAAAGCTACTGATCCGGATGGCAGAAAAAAGATCTACGAAAGAATATATGATTTTTATTATAATGAGAACGAGGGTACTGATAAAAAAGTTATGAGCGAAGAAGAGGCTGAGGATCTTGCTCAGCTGCTGGATATGATACCCGACGAGGAGTATTCAAGGACGCAGTTTGATAAGCTTCTTGGCAATACCGACAGGCAAGTGCTGCTTGTGTTCTCGGAATACGCCGCTGCAGCTGACCTTGATATCAAGGAAGACAGCGAGTGTATCAGTTATAAATTGCTGGAAAAAATATATGAATCAAGACAGCCGAGATATGCGAATGATTGTTATGAGTCACTTGTTGAATACGGAGACCGAGAAGAATACAACAATCTTCTAGCTTATCTTGCAAAACAGCTCAACACAGATGAAAAGATAGACAAGATAACAGAACAGCGTGAAAGTGATGAGCCTGATGCTCTGGTCAGACGTTCTGTAAAAGAATATCTTGACAGCTTTGAGGAGCGTGGTGTATAATATGAGAGATGGATTACTATCAAAGCTCGCCGAATTGTTTGGTGCTTATTTTAAGCGCGGCAGAAAGCCGTTTCTGATAACCATCGCAATATCTCTGTTTCTGCTTCTTTTGGCAATGGGGATTCTGTGGTTCACAGGTGAGTTGGAGCATTTTATAAACGAATGGGATATCAGGTATAATTCTGCGGCACTGATATTTCTTGTGAAATTATTTTTCGCTGCGGCGCTGGCGTTTTTCTTATATGCGGTTTATATAGGACTGAAAAAGTACAGGAGATATTCCTCTATCGGAAAACCCTATAAAAACGGCACTTCATATAAGGCGCTGAGCAGGATACTGTATGGAAAAAAGGATTAATTGAAAGGAGAAAAAGTATGACTATCGCAAAGAGGATTCTTTCTATGGTGGCAGCACTTTCTATTGTTTCAAACAACAGCGTTCCTATAGGGCTGGCGCATACATTGATGAATGCTGACCATGGAGAAAGAGTTCAAAATAACAAGATCCTCAGTGACGAAACTCTCACCGATGACGAAGATAGTGACGGCCTGACAACTTCTGATGAGGACACAACTAACGATGAGAATGCTACCGATGAGAACGGTCACACATTAAGACCGAAGCTTAATGTAAAATTCCCTGAAAATGACAACTGGGTAAAGGATCTGGGAAATTTTGAGGTTTCAACTGAACCGGGTGCTAACCTTTTTTACAGGATCGAATCTACAGGTTTTGAACCCAACGAATCGGATATTAGAGTTGGATCAGCAGCTTCTTATGATATCAGGGAGGATCATCCATTACCGGAAGGCGAACATTATATATGTTTTTATGCTATGTGGCCCGGTTCGGACATGGCATCAATTTCTAAAGTTTACCACTACAAGCTTGATAAAAATGATCTTATTTTAAGTAACCTGAAAGCAGTTCCGTGGTTTTGCGTTAACCCTGTATATTTGATAGATAATTTTTCAAAAACAGGTATCTTCATCGTAAATGATGAGCCCATTAAAAAAGATGCTAACTGTCTTTACAAGGTATATTATTCATACGGTAAGGAATGCACTAACTGGAACGAACTCAAAGAACGTGGTCATGAACTTAACCCTTTCTACCGCAGTGACGGTGCTTTTGATATTTGTTTCCCTTTTGAACCGGAGATGTGCGATAAAACTATTTATGTCTATGTCTTTGATAAATCCGGTAAGCATGAGATCAAACAATATTCACTCAGAAACAAGGGCATACCAAAATTCAAGTATCTTGGTGCTGTAAATATCAACGACGGAAAAGAAACTCCTGTTACAACACAGGCTTACGGTAATAAAGATCTTAGCGAGTATCCGTATACAAATTATACCTATACAAGTGATGCTTCTTACTTGAAGGTGAAAGTATGTGACGATAACTTAAAAAATTGTTCCGTAAAAGTTAAGTGGACTGAGAATAATACAGAGCAGTTCCGTGATATTAAGCTTTCCGATATTCCTGTTCCTGAAGGCATCACTCCGGATGATAATGTCTATTACTTGCCATTCTCCATGCTCCGTCTGAATGATGGCAATTATAAATTCAAAGTTGCCGCATCGGATATGCAGTTTGATTCTAAGCCCGTTGAATTATCCGAGGATTTCTACTATTCAAAGACAGACGGCAGTGATGCGTCAGCATCATTGACTCCTGTTGAAGGTATTGATAGTATCAGCCGACCATATGCTAAAGATTCCGGTCTTGATGAGAGCATAGATGCTTATCTCTATGATAAGGGAATAGATTGCAACAGAATTGTTTTCAAACTGAGTGATGATCTCGGTATTGCTAACTATTCTGTTCAGGTCAAGAAAGGTAACACAGTTATCCATGAAGAGTCAGGTGATCTTACAGCCGGTAAGGAAAATAATGCTCCGATCGATAAAGCAAATGAGGATACAACTGTAGTTGGGCAAACGATATCTTACAATGAACCAATAAAGTCATTAGAATCGAGTGAGATACTGCTGCGCAACTATGAAGATAATGACATTGAATCGGCAGGAGATGGCATTTATACAGCAGTAATAATAATAATCGATATTGACGGTAATAAAAAGACATATAATTACAAATTTGCTGTTGATACTCATGCTCCCGAACTCAAAAACAAAACATATGAGGTCACACCTGAGCCCAATTATACACCTTTTGGTATATTCTCAAAGGAAAGTCTGACTATCACACTTAATGTTGAAGATTTTAAAGATAATCTCGAAAACAACATAAGACCTGAGGATATAGTACTCCACATTGAAAAAGAAAAAGATGAAAATGGTAAAAAAGAAAATACTTATGGTGCTGTTCTTAGGGGAAACAGCTATGTAATTGAAAACGTAGAGCCCTATAACAGCGGCAAAGCTTATATCACTGTAACTGATAAGGTTGGCAATACCAAAACTTATTATTTTAACACAGTTAATATTTTTGGCGGTAAGTTGACCGGCGAAAAGCTTACATTGACACCAAACGAAGTCAAGCTCGTGATCGACAAAGAACAGCCGAAAATAAAAATCAAAGCTAATGGAAAAGGTCAGAACTTTTACCCTGTTGACGGAAAGAAATATGCCCAGTTCTTCGGCAATTCTTCCGAAAATTCCTTTGATTTTACGTTCACTGATGCTAATGCTCTTAATGAGCATGAAATAATTATTACCGACGATAATGGCAGAACAGATGCACAGCACACCAGCAGGAAGTCGTATATTGAAGGCGATGAACCTGTTACATCTTACACTGTAAATATCCCCACTGATCTTCCGACAGGCAGATATCATATTGATGGACACGTAAGCAACCTTGCAGGATCAGTAAATGATGTACCAACTGTTTATCGGGAATTCTATGTTGATAAGGCCGCTCCTACGATTAATGGTTTTGAGGGCTTCGATGGTTCTTCTTACGAGATCGTAGATGTAAAAAAAGTCGATGGAGAATTGATTCTTAGTCAGCTGAATGATGCGCTGAATTATAGGAAATACGGTATCTTCGGCAGTGAAAAGATATCTCTCGCAATTTCTGTAAAAGATAACCACTTCGGC
>Ga0256405_10005708_pt1 | contig 20956 bp, 18 predicted proteins | sample RumenRJG_02DNA_FD_189096 | JGI IMG/M metagenome (GOLD analysis project Ga0256405, IMG submission 189096) | Bovine rumen microbial communities from Lethbridge, Alberta, Canada - RJG_02 | ecosystem: Host-associated > Mammals > Digestive system > Stomach > Rumen | place: Canada: Alberta... | reverse complement strand
TCAGTGCCGAATATGAGCATGCACATTGCTAATGTGCTGAAAGAAAAAGAATTACAAGCGGATTCAGTTATTAAGAATTACTTAACAACTGCCTCTGACGGCAAGCAATATAACGTCACTTTCTATTTTCCTGGATACCGCCGAACTGCGTGTTCGTGAGCGCAAAGACTTGACGCTCCGTTATTGGCGCGAGACAGTGGACGGATTGTTGAATTTCCAGGGCAAAGTGGTGTTGCAAGGCGCAGGTTCGGTCAGCAGCCGACAGGGTGGAGGCGGACAGGGGCAAACTGCATGTCACGTATTCCTATTGTACATGGGGAAAAGGTTGCCGCCAGCGCATGCCGATGGTGCGGTTTGGTACGATTCTATTGGATCGCTGCCGATGGGAATGTAATACGGACCATCCTGTTATTGATGCGCGCCGCGAATCAACGGTCACCATCATCTCACCCTCTTTTGGTCCCGGTATTAAGATCCCTTACCGCTCTGCCCCCGATGCCCAATGCATTGTTCGGTAAAATCATCTTTCTCTTTTGTCGCATATTTGCGGCAACTTCCCTAAGATCCTCCTTCTACGGCGTTTCCACCGCCCCGCCCAAAAAAATGCTCGAAAATTTGCGTATGTCGTTTTTTTTGCGTACCTTTGCACCCGAAAAATCAGTACGATATGGACAAATCACTTCAATTAGAAACTGGCTCCATACAGATGGAGACCTTTCCTAATATCAATAGGCAGTGGGTGCTAGAGCATTCAGATGCCATTAATGCTTTTGTCGCTCAAAAGCGCAAAGAGCATCCTAATCTTCCGATAACTGAGAGTAATGTCGGCATTAGGGTGAGCGCGTTTGTGGACGATTTTACAGAGAAATGGGTGAATGAGTTCGCAAATCGTTTACCAAACGAGGTGGTGAAGTTTTTAGGATATGACATCCTCTGTCAGCCTCCATATCTTGGTGGTGGCTCTCATGGTAAGCATATATTGTTGATGGATTTTTGTTTCCTCAAAGAGTGGTTAGATAAAGAGGAAGCATCCGAGCCGAACGAAGATACCTTAGAACTGGCACTACTGCGTCTGTCTTCTGACAATCCCGAACAACTGATAACTGATATCACCGTCAAAGCGTTGTCTAAGGTTAATGTATTGAAGTATCTTGTGTTTAAATCACCCGTCTTAAAAGACCCTAAAAAGAAATAATTAGTTATTATGATTCCTTTTGAACCGAGTAAAGAGCGTTTTAGCAATTCTCAGGAACGCAACCGTTGGGATAGATGTAACTATAGTGCGTTGGAATATTTATCCACATACCCCAAGCCATCTTATTATTTCGCAAAGGAGTGCGAAGGTAAGGTTGAGTTCATTCCTTATACGGATGGCGAATTGTGGAAAATTAAAAAACTTGTTCTCGAACTATGGAACACATCTTCCGAAACTCCTGCTACGTCTTTTAATGCCTTGAAGATATTTGACTATTCTACTTTTAAAGGAAAGAACAAAGACTTGGATGCGCTCATTTGGGATCGTGCGCATGAGTATGGTATTGAACCTGTATTTCTGAATCTCTATAAGGCGGCGCATTTGTATAAATTCTCTCTAAGCACACCGGAAGGCGAGCAACGTATTCAACGGGTAGATTTAAATGATGAGGAATACAAGTATCTATTAACTGAACAGTTATTTGACCATGAATTTAATCTCGATAAATTATCCCTTTATCATCCCGAATTGGCAAATTGGTTCCGAGAAATTAAAGGAGATGCTACGTCTATCCGTTTTGATGAACTCATCGATGATGCATGTGCTATCACAGAGTACAAACCGATGACAGAACCGCTTAAGATTATTTCGATGCAGCAGTTCCTTGAAATCGTATTTGCTTCTCGCAAGAGTCACCATTTCTTTATTCAATTGGATGGTGCTCGCTCATGGAAAACAATCTCTCGTGAAGACAGTTTTGATAAAGATGGTCAATACAAACTACACATTATTAACGACAATGACGGCTCATCGAAAATCGTCACGATAGGCAGTTTGACGAGATGTACTAACATCGTACAAGCTATAATGGATGGTAACTTTTACCAGTTAGATATTGAATAAATATACTGTACGATATATCTAAAAAAACAAGCCACATGTCGTGGCTCGTTGGTGACCTGGGTGACTAACCCTTGGAACTGGCTGGTCGGGCCAGGGACATACTATTTTTTCTATTGCCTTATCACCTCAAGCTGTCCTAGAACGGTGGGCTCATCGTCGTTATATTAATGTGCGCAGACGACTTTTGCACAGGGGAGTCGCCCCAATCTCCATTCCGCAAAATCTATGCCAAAATGTGATAATGTCAGGAAATAATTGGCGCTATGATGTAAAATTATTTCTATTCTAGTAAAAATTTAGTTCTGTTTGGCACGATTTTTGTACATATACTGATGTAATTTATTTTCCAAAAATCCATAGCAGTGTGTAAAATAGTGTTCAAACCATAATCCCTTAGGATCCAACGTCGGCTACGTTCGCCTTTTGCTCCCGACGAAAAAGAAGATAGCTAATGGCACCGCAAGGGAGGTGCTTATAGTGCCTCCCTTGCGCGGCTAAAGAAGGCGGTATTTGTTTAATAATCTAAATAGTTTAATTTATGAATCCAACTATCGCAACAACAGACCAGAACCCCATGAACGAGATCGTTTACCGATTCCAACAAGGTGAAATAGAGGCACTAGTGCCCCTAATCCAAGAAAACATCCGGTACGTAGTCGCTGCAGCGAAAGATTATCAAGACAAAGGAGTATCCCTCAAAGACTTGATATCTGCCGGCATCCGCGGACTTATCGCAGGAGCGGAACATTACGACCTCGCTGCAGAGTACCGTTTTATGACCTATGCAATCTGGTGGGTTCGTCAGGAGATACTGCAGGCTATCCGATGTGCGAAAACGGATGTTTCATCTTCTAAGTAAAAAGCTATGAATATTCGTAATTTTTGCTTCTTCCCGATGGGCAGTGACCTCATCCCGTATTTTCAGAGCGCGAGACATCTGTGGCTGCCGTTAGAGCAGGTAAAGAAGTGTTCGCTGGAGATGGATAACCCCTGCATTGTGTTCAACATCTGCATAGAAGAGACAGAGGAGATGCGCCACACAAAGTTCTTCTTTGAGATTTATGACGAACGCTGGAAAGATCCGTTCTTGCATTTACCTGTGGAGGCTATTTCTCGTGCGTATGCATTTGCCGACAAAGCAATCGAATGGGGGAAGGAACAATCATCCAAATACCGCGCTAAATATGATGAGCACTTGTCACTTCTCCTCGAGCCCAACCGCACCGGTTATTCAAGATGGCTGCACCGGTGCCGGTTATACGGGGGATTATTGGAGAAATATAGACAAAGTACGACCGATTGAACGGAAAAAATCTATTTTTTTCTAAAAATTTGTATATGTCGAAATTATTTCGTATATTTGCAGGCAAATTCAAAAGCAATAATTTAAGTCATGATTAATATTTAAATAGTCTAACATGGAAGTATTACTTTATTTTTTAGCCGGTATCTTGCTGGCAAGTATTGGAGCTTATTTTGTGCTTCGCAGTATTAAATCTTCTGCTGCTGATGCTCTGACTAAAGCATTGGAGGACGCTGCAAAAATTGCTGCCGCCGAAAAGGACGCGGCTGTAGCTCAGTTAAAAGCTGATTTAAACAATGCTAATGAAAATCTCCAGAAAGCAGAAGATGCTCTTAAGAATGCCAAAACCGATGCACAAGAGAGCGTTAAAAAAGCCATATCGGAGGCAGAGGAACGTTACAAAAAACAACTTGACGAATATAAGAACGCACAAAAAGAAGCCAATGAAAAATTGGAAGCACTGCACAATCAAGCTCTGAAGACAATGAAAGAGCAACTTGAGACAAAGACGCGAGATATGCTCAAAGAACGCCAAGATGAGTTCGCTAAGACGAGTAAAGAGAAATTGGAATCTCTTCTCAATCCTTTTAAAACAGATTTGGAGAACATGAAAAAGAGTGTCGAGAACAACCAGAAAGAACAGATTGAATTAAAATCATCGATGGAAACAAACATAGAAAATCTTATTAAGCAGACAAACCTGACAGCTCAAAGCGCAAATTCATTAGCGGACGCACTAAAACATAAGGGGAAAGTTCATGGTGATTGGGGAGAAAGTGTATTGGAAGAGATTCTTGAAGAGAGTGGCCTTCGTGAAGGATTGGAGTATGAGAAACAAAGCAATATTGAAGATGAAAACAGCTCTCGGTTTAGACCTGATGTAATTATACATTTTCCTGAAGGCAAGAACCTAATCGTTGATTCAAAAGCATCGTTGACCGCGTATACTGACGCAATAGAAGCAGAAACTGATGACGAACGAAAGAAAGCCGTCAAACGCCATAGCGAATCTGTGAAAAAGCATATTAAGGAACTGACAGACAAACGCTACCAAGATAACGTGGAAAATGCAATGCAATATGTGCTAATGTTTATCCCAAATGAAGGAGCTTATGTGATGGCGCTAAATGATAATCCGAAATTACTCCAAGAAGCCTATCGTCAGGGGGTGATAATAGTGAACCCTACCAATTTAATGATGACATTAAACCTCGTATTAATTGCATGGCAACAAACACGCCAAGAGGATAATTGTAGGGATATTATTGATAAAGCAAGCAAAATGTACGAAAAACTTATCCTTGTAGTGGAAAGTTTTACCGCGTTAGGAACTCATCTTAAAGGCGCTCAAAAGAAATACAAAGAGGGATTTGATCGTTTATGTGAAGGGGATGGTAATTTGCTCAAGAAAATGAACGAATTAAAAGCACTTGGCGTCACAAGCACGAAAAAAATTAAAACGACTAACAGCAGAAAAAGAAGTATCGAAAACTCCGCCATGGAAGATATTCCTGCGCTTGAGAGCGGGGAAGAAATAGAAGACCAAAATGAACAAAATGTATAATTTAAAATTTTATTATTATGCCAGGAAAGAAAAGTGGAACTATCGCCACCCGAATTTTAGATGCAAAAGCAGGATGGGTTAAATGGTTGAAACAACAAGGTTTGACCGAGCAGGAGTTTATCCGGATGCCTAACTCTGAGTATATCCGGAACGAGATTGATTTTTTGAACTTCGAGGTGCAAAAAGTGGAGTCGGAGAGCACAAAGCAATTTCGAGAAGCCGAAGCGGAAAGAGTGGAGAATTTTATATTCTACCTTTCCACTATAGACTCAGTAGAGAAAAAAATGAAGAAGTTTGACGACTTGCTTGTTGCCCATATGGAAGATTTGGTGGTGCCAATATTAGAGCAGATGGTAGAAAATGATTTCTCTTATCTGCCTATTATAAACGAAGAGAATGAATGTGTAGAAGTGTTTAGTGCATATGTTTTGATGACTTATAATAGTTTGGGCAAGGCTCTGGATAAGCGCACAACATTTGCTGACATATATGATGTTTTGCAAGAAGATAATGTTTTGCACAAAAATTATGTCTTCAAAAAAATAGAGAGTCCTATTCGTGAGGTACTATCGGAGTTCAAAAGGACAAGCACTTTTCACCAAGATGTTGTTCTAATTACCAGATATGGTATTCAACATGAGCCATTACTGGGCATGATTACCGCTTGGGATATCTAAAATCAAATAGCATGATGACTATCGCTACCAACAAGCCGTTTACTAAGTCGGCCTTTAAGATTGCATTGTCGTGCCCAACAAAGTTGTACTACGCGCGGCATCCAGAATTGTACGCCAATAGCAATGACGAGGATGAGTTCTTAGCCGCTCTGGCTGAGGGCGGATTCCAAGTAGGCGAATTAGCGAAACTGTATGAGCATATAGATGCTGATCTACATGATGTATTGGGTTATTCTGAAGCGTTGACAGAGACTGAACGCTTGTTGGTTCGAGATAAAGTAGTCATCGCGGAGGCTGCTTTCGGGGTCAGGAATATGTTCGTTCGCGCGGATATCATTCGAAAAGACGGTAAACATATTGATTTGATTGAGGTCAAGGCTAAGTCTTTTTCTCAAGATGACAATTGGATGAGTTCTCGTCCAAAAGGTGGTATCAAAACGAAGTGGTGTGAGTATCTGTATGATCTGGCATTTCAGAAATACGTCATTCAGCAGGCTTTGCCAGATTATGAGGTACATGCTTATTTGATGATGGCAGACAAAAGCAAAGTGGCGGATGTTGACAATCTGAATCAGTTGTTTAAAATCGTCAAGAATCATGGATGTACTTCGATTGTTGTGAATCCGAAGGTAAAGGATAAGTTGACACTATCGAAAGTACAAGTACTGACGGAGTTTGATGCCAATGAGACGGTTGATGATATTATAGCAGGAAAGACAAAGGAACAGCCTAAATACCTAAACGAGCATACTTTTGAGCAGTTCGTTCATGAGATGAGTGAGGCATGGACAAAAGATAGTAGTGTAAGCTGGATGTTTACCACCAATTGCTTTGATTGTGAGTTTTGTGGCAGAGGGGATAACAATAAGAAAGACGGGCGCGATGAATGTTGGTTGGCGAAAGCTGGTTTTAAGCCTTCACAAACCAAGGATCCTCAATTAGCGGAGATGTGGAGTCAGTCTTTTACGAAACGTAATGAATTCTTAAAGCAAGGAAAGTATTTTCTGAAAGACATTACATTCGAAGATATGCCAAAAACTCCTCCTTCCAATGCGCAAATTGGATTGTCTTTTTCAGAGCGTAGGTGGTTGCAAATTGCTTTCGCAACCCAGAACAAGGAACTGTTGAACGATTTTAACAATATCGAGAATGGAGATATTTATATGGATCGAGAAGGTATGCGTAAATGGATGCAAGATAACAATGTTAAGTCGCCTTATCATATGATCGATTTCGAAACCACCGCGGTGGCATTGCCATATTATGAAGGTATGCATCCTTACGAACAAGTGGCGTTTCAGTTCTCACATCATGTTATGGTGCCTAATTCCGATGGTACCTTCTCTATTCGTCATGCCGGACAGTGGCTGAACGAGGATGTGAATAAGTTCCCGAACTTTGAGTTTGTGCGTGCTCTTAAACGCGACTTGGAAGGAGATGACGGAACTGTCTTCCGCTATTCTGCCCATGAGAACACCATCCTCAATAAAATTAAGCAGCAATTGGAGGAGAGCAATGAGCCAGATAAGGAAGAACTAATCGCCTTTATCTGTTCTATCACCTATGAGAAAAATGACAAGAATGTGATAGTTAGGAAAGGAGAACGTAATATGGTCGATCTTTGTGATATGGTGAAGAAATTTTATTACTGCTACAGCCAAATGCATGGATCGAACTCTATTAAAAAAGTTCTTCCTGCGGTGCTTAACAGTTCCCAACTACTGCAAGATAAGTACAGCCAAGCTATTTATGGTAAAGAGATTCCAAGTCTCAACATCTCTGCAGATAAGCCTATTGCTTGGATTAATCGTTTGGAAGACGGGACGATTGATAATCCATACCATCAACTACCATCCGTCGCCAGTTATTTGGGCCTGACCGAAGAACAGGTGTGGCAATTAGAAGACTCTCAAACAGAATGGAATGACGATGACGACATGACCATAGCTAATGGTGGTGCAGCCTTGACTGCATACAGCAAACTCATGTTCTGCGATGAAGGCAAGATGGATGAGGCTTTACGCACAGCGTTGTTGCGCTACTGCGAGTTAGACACCATGGCGATGGTATTCATTTGGGAGTATTTTTATCACGAAATATAGTATGGCATGATTTTTGTTTTGGATATAATGAGGTGACTCCTCTGTGCAAACGGTCTGAGCACATTAATATGACGACATGAGCTCTACCTCATAATAGGAGAACCACGGGGTAGAAGGCAACAGGAAAGATGGTTATCTCCTAGGCATCTGCCATGCCTATACACAAGGGCTCGTCACCCAGGTATTTTGGGGAATGTGTCACATTCCCCTTTTATGATAAGAGTAATTTGTCTATGCATCCCTCTCGCTTGTATAAAGGGCGATTAAAGAAACTAATAATTACATATAAACAAAAACAATTATGACAAAGAAACAAGACTTGACCAACCAAGGAAACAACGATGTAGTGAACGAAAGTTTGCAATCAAGTTCCCAAGACGAAAAGATAGAATTAGTCTATGAGGGAGATGCTTATAGTGACGAAGATGTCGTTCGCGCGCTAATTAGCGAGATTCCTCGTCGCTTCGAGAAGGGAACGATTCTCTATTTGCAAGACGGTTCGGATGATGATCGTATCTATCTCTCACTTACACCTAATGCAGAAGACTATGACTTTATGTTCCGCACATGGGATATCGGCGATGATGACACAGGAACCAAACTGAAAATAGAATGGTCTTATGAATCCGCGGATTGGACCGAAGGAACAGGTGCAGACTACGAGCGAAGCGGCGTAACCTACATTAAGTACGACGAATAAATTCAGATGCCCCTTTAACTATTGTTCCAATGCACCCGAGGTGTTGAACTCGGTGGTTGCCCTAATTGCAATAAACATTATGTCATGACATGGAAAGCCACCGGTAATGGCGGTGCCATGGTCACCGGCGTGAAGAAACAATAATCCACAATTCACAAGTTCAAAACCGACAAGCGGGCACTCATTGAGTTGTCCGCTTGTATTAAAATTTACATTGAGAAATGTGAGAATTGTGAGATTTCTCACTTTTCTCACATCATTTTTTTGTAATTTTGCAGCCGAAAATGTGATTTTCGTATGGAATTTATATACAAAAAATGTGATTATGCAATATGCAACTGCTTGAAAGAAAGATAGATACATGCCCGAACGACACCACAGGCGGATTGTTTTACTTGCTGCGTTTTCTTCATACGTCGTCCGTTGCCCGGCATGCCATGACACCTATATAAAAATTTGCACTGGCATAAATGGCATAAGTGGCATAAACTATCTTATCATCCCTATTTTCTGCCATTTCTGCCACTTATGCCATATCATTTTTTATAAATTCGCCCCTCCTCCTGAACGCAATTGTTAATGGTTCTTATATATTCTTAGTCATCTGTTAACCATTGCCGAGGGGCTTTCGAGGGCATATCAAGGGTATGTCAGGGTACAAACAAACAAGCGCCGGAAAGGCGCTTGTTTTCATTCACTCACTCATTCACTCCTTCATTCCATCGTGTCCTCCATCGAGTCGCCGACGATCTTGCGGTAGAGCTCTTTGGGGTCGGTGGCTTTGCGGATGATCTCGTGCAGGTCCTCGATCTTCACGCGGTCCTGGGTCATGGTGTCGCGGTAACGGACAGTGACGCAGCCGTCATTGAGGGTGTCGTGATCGACGGTGATACAGAACGGTGTACCCACAGCATCCTGGCGGCGGTAACGCTTGCCGATGGAGTCTTTCTCGTCGTAAGCCACCTTGAAATCGAACTTGAGTTCGTTCATGATCTCGCGTGCTTTCTCAGGCAGACCGTCTTTCTTGACAAGCGGCATGATACAAGCCTTGACAGGAGCGAGTACCGGCGGCAGATGCAGAACCACGCGGGTGTCACCGCCTTCCAACTGCTGTTCCTCGTAGGACGAACACATGACAGAGAGGAACATGCGGTCCACACCGATAGAGGTCTCGATTACGTACGGAGTATAACTCTGGTTCAGCTCCGGATCAAAGTACTCAATCTTCTTTCCGCTGTACTTGGCGTGCTGCGAGAGGTCGAAATTCGTACGGCTGTGGATACCCTCCACCTCCTTGAAGCCGAACGGCATGAGGAACTCGATATCCGTGGCGGCGTTGGCGTAGTGCGCCAGTTTGTCGTGGTCGTGGAAACGGTATTTCTCGTCGCCTAAGCCCAGCGCTTTGTGCCAGCGGAGGCGGAACTGCTTCCAGTGCTCGAACCATTTGAGTTCCTCGCCCGGACGAACGAAGAACTGCATCTCCATCTGCTCGAACTCACGCATACGGAACACGAACTGACGGGCTACAATCTCGTTGCGGAAGGCTTTACCGATCTGCGCGATACCGAACGGGATTTTCATACGTCCGGTCTTCTGCACGTTGAGGAAATTGACGAAGATACCCTGTGCGGTCTCCGGACGGAGGTAAATCTTCATGGCGCCGTCGGCGGTAGAACCCATCTCAGTCTGGAACATGAGGTTGAACTGACGTACGTCGGTCCAGTTGCGGGTGCCGGAAATAGGGCATACAATCTCTTCGTCGAGGATAATCTGCTTGAGTTCGGCAAGGTTGTTGTCGTTCATCGCTTTGGCATAACGCTCATGGAGTGCCTCGCGTTTGGCGATGTGCTCTTTGACGCGCTCGTTGGTAGCTTTGAACATCTCTTCGTCGAACGAGTCACCGAAACGCTTGCGGGCTTTCTCGACCTCCTTGGCGATCTTGTCGTCGTACTTGGCAATCTGGTCCTCGATGAGCACGTCCGCGCGGTAGCGTTTCTTACTGTCACGGTTGTCAATCAGCGGGTCGTTGAACGCGTCCACGTGACCCGAAGCCTTCCAGGTCGTCGGGTGCATGAAGATAGCGGCGTCAATGCCGACGATGTTCTCATGCAGCAGCGTCATGGAATCCCACCAGTAACGCTTGATGTTATTCTTCAGCTCCACGCCGTTCTGACCGTAGTCATAGACCGCGCCGAGTCCGTCGTAAATCTCGCTGGACGGGAATACAAAGCCGTATTCCTTGCAATGGGCGACGATTTTCTTGAATGTTTCTTCTTGTGTCTGTGCCATAAAACTATTTACGATTTAATCATTTACGGTGTACGATTTGGCAAATTTGCAAATCGGGTACAAAGGTACTACTTTTTTTGCATATATGCAAATATGCGCATATTTTTCTTTGAAAATTTGTGTATGTGAAAAAAAAATTGTACCTTTGCAGTCGCAAAGGTGCGCGTGTGAGATTTGACAATTGATATTTGATATTTAAATATATATGAGTAAAAAAGAAATCCAATTCTCCCTTGTCTATCGCGACATGTGGCAGAGCAGCGGTAAGTATGTGCCGCGTAAAGACCAGTTGGCGAAAATCGCCCCCGTGATTATCGACATGGGTTGTTTCGACCGCGTGGAGACCAACGGCGGTGCTTCGGAACAGGTGAACCTCCTCTACGGCGAGAACCCGAACCAGGCGGTCCGTACGTTCTGCAAGCCCTTCAACGAGGCGGGTATCAAGACCCACATGCTGGACCGTGGTCTGAACGCGCTGCGCATGAACCCTGTGCCCGCGGACGTGCGCCGGCTGATGTACAAAGTGAAGCACGCGCAGGGAACAAACATTACCCGTATCTTCTGCGGTCTGAATGACCCGCGTAATATTATCCCGTCCATCCAATGGGCGAAAGAGGCAGGCATGACCGCCCAGGCGACCATGTGTATCACTTATTCGAAAGTACACACTGCCGAGTACTATATCAACCTGGCGGAGCAGCTCATCGAGGGCGGCGCGCAGGAGATCTGTCTCAAAGACATGGCGGGTATCGGCCGTCCGCACATGCTGGGCGTCATCGTAGCTGCCATCAAAGAGAAACATCCGGATATTATCATCCAATACCACGGTCACACCGGTCCGGGCTTCTCGGTAGCGTCAATGTTAGAGGTAGCGAAAGCCGGCGGCGACGTGCTGGATGTAGCGATGGAGCCGCTCTCTTGGGGCAAAGTGCATCCTGACGTAATCACTATTCAAGCAATGCTGAAAGATGCAGGTTTCCTGGTCAAAGACATTAACATGAAAGCCTACATGGAAGCACGCAGTCTGACGCAGTCCTTCATCGACGATTTCTTAGGCTACTGGATAGACCCGAAGAACGCGCTGATGACCTCGTTGCTCGTGGGTTGCGGTCTGCCGGGTGGTATGATGGGAAGCCTCATGGCGGACCTCAAAGGCATGCACGCGGCTATCAATGCCAACCTCAAGAAGAAAGGCGAGAAAGAGCTCTCCGAGGACGAACTGCTGGTTCAGCTCTTCGACGAAGTACAGCGTATCTGGCCGATGCTCGGTACGCCGTGTCTCGTGACGCCGTTCAGCCAATACGTCAAGAACGCCGCGCTGATGAACCTCTTCAGCCGCTCGATGGGCGAGAAAGACTTCACGCGTATGGATCCTGCTATGTGGGGCATGATACTGGGCAAGTCCGGCAAACTGCCGGGTGAGTTGGCGCCGGAGATTATCGAGCTCGCCAAGGAGAAAGGATTCGAGTTCTACACCGACGACCCGCAGAAACTCTATCCGGATGTGCTGCCGCAGTATATCAAAGAGATGGAGGAACTGGGTTGGGATCGCGGACAGGACGACGAGGAGCTGTTTGAGTTCGCCATGCACGACAAGCAATACCGCGAGTACAAATCCGGTATTGCCAAAGAGCAGTTCAACAAAGACCTCGCCGAGCGCATGCAGAAAGCCGGAAAGGAAGTGCCGGAGAACCTGCGGAAATATATAACCTCTCCCCAGCCCTCCCCACAAGGGAGGGAGCAAAAGGCTTCTGAGGATGAAATGGCGGCTGTGGCGATGGCACTGCATCTGGCGCAAGGAAAGCAGCATAAAGAAGGAATTATCGAACTGCCGCTTGTGCACTCTACCGCTTGGAATAATAAATATTATACGTTGAAATAGACCGCCCTACGGGCTAAAAGAATAAAGACCGCTTCGCTAAAGGAATAAAGACAAAACACTGTCGACTGCGTATTAGCAATTCAGATCAGAACCATTTAAGTCTTTACTCTTTATTCCTTTAGTGAACGAAGTGAACGATCCTTAATCAAAAATAATATGAAAAAGTACAATTTCAATGCAGGACCGAGTATCCTGCCGCAAGAAGTGATTAAACAAACTGCGGAGGCAGTGATTGATTTTCAGGGCGAAGGACTTTCCGTTCTTGAGATATCGCACCGCGCGAAGTATTTCCAACCCGTCATGGACGAGGCGGAGGCGCTGATGAAGGAACTGCTGAACGTGCCGGAGGGTTACCGTGTGCTGTTCCTCGGAGGCGGCGCCAGCTTGCAATTCTGTATGGTGCCGTTCAACCTGTTAGAGAAGAAAGCCGCTTACCTCAACACCGGTGTATGGTCGAAGAAAGCACTCAAAGAGGCGAAGGGCTTCGGCGAGGCGGTAGAGGTGGCTGCCTCCACAACGGATATCCCGACGGATTACGAGATACCGCAGGACGCAGATTATTTCCATATTACCACCAACAACACCATCTTCGGTACGGAGATCAGCGATGAGAAACTGGCTCAGATTTACAAGAAGAAGGGCAATGTACCTTTGGTAGCTGACATGAGTTCGGATATCCTCAGCCGCCCGATAGACGTCAGCCAATACGATATTATCTACGGCGGTGCGCAGAAGAACCTTGCACCTGCAGGTGTGACCTTTGTCATCATCAAAGAGTCGTGTCTGGGCAAAGTGAGCCGTTATATCCCGACGATGCTGAACTACCAGACGCACATCGACGGCGGTTCGATGTTCAACACGCCTCCTGTGCTGCCGGTTTATACAGCGCTGCTGACCCTCCGCTGGCTCAAAGCGAACGGCGGTGTGCAATGGATTGAGGCTCGCAACAAAGCCAAAGCCGACCTGCTGTACAAGTGCCTCGATGAGTCGAAACTGTTCACGCCGACTATCCTCAAGAAAGAGGACCGCAGCCGCATGAATATCTGCTTTGTGCTCAAACCTGAGTACGCAGAACTCCAAGACGATTTCTTCAAGTTCGCCACGGCCAAAGGCATGGTGGGTATCAAGGGTCACCGTCTCGTAGGCGGCTTCCGTGCTTCCTGCTACAATGCCATGGACCTCGAAGGCGTTCAAGCTCTTGTGGATTGTATTCATGAATACGAGAAATTACACTAAATCTTAAAAATCGTATATTTTTTTAGCACTAAATTTCCCCGATGTAAGTCCGATATACCTCCGATACAACTCCGATACAATACCGACTTACCTCCGATGGGGCAAAATCTTAATAATCGTACATTTTTATGAAAGTATTAGTAGCAACAGAGAAACCCTTTGCGAAGGTGGCCGTGGACGGCATTCGCGAAGTGGTAGAGGGCGCAGGATACGAACTCGCGCTCCTGGAGAAATATACCGACAAACAGCAGTTGCTGGACGCTGTGGCTGACGCGGATGCACTGATTATCCGTTCGGATGTGGTGGATGCGGCTGTGTTGGACGCAGCGAAACAACTGAAGATCGTTGTTCGTGCCGGTGCGGGTTATGACAATATCGACTTGGAGGCCGCTACGGCGCACAAGGTCGTAGCGATGAACACCCCCGGGCAGAACAGCAATGCCGTAGCAGAGTTGGCTTTGGGGCTCATGGTCTATGCCGTGCGTAACCTCTATAACGGCACAAGCGGCACGGAGCTGAAAGGCAAGAAACTCGGTATCCATGCTTTCGGAAACGTAGGCCGTAACGTAGCGCGTATCGCGCAAGGCTTCGGCATGGACGTATATGCGTATGATGCCTATTGCCCGGACGAGGCAATGACGGCGGCTAATGTGAAGCCGGTACACTCCGCCGAGGAGTTGTACAAGACCTGCGATATCGTGAGTCTGCATATTCCCGCAACGGCAGAGACCAAGGGCTCTATCAACCATGACTTGGTGAACCTCATGCCGAAGGGCGGCGTGCTGGTCAATACCGCACGCAAGGAAGTCATTGACGAGGAAGGACTGATAGCCCTCATGCAGGAGCGCGCAGACCTCAAGTACATGACGGATATCATGCCGGTAGCTGACGCGAAGTTCCGTACGCTCTTCGAGGGACGCTATTTTGCCACCCCGAAGAAGATGGGTGCACAGACCGCTGAGGCGAATATCAATGCCGGCATTGCGGCTGCCAAACAGATTGTAGATTTCATCCAAAACGGCAACACCCGTTTCCAAGTGAATAAATGAAACGACTGATATACACCGTTTTGCTGACGCTTGCAGTGGCTTATGCTCACGCATTTCCGATGAACGTGAAGTGCGTGGGTAAGGCTACGCAGGTGGTCAACGGAGGAGACACGCTGTTTATTTTTAAGGGCGATATTGAACTGCAAACGAAGAACAATGTTATAGCCGATTGGTATTCTACAACTGACACAATAAAACCAATTCGTACCAACACATCTTATGCCGGTAAGTTGGACGAAGGAGGATATTTTATCAAGCAAAACGGAGAGCGTTACTGCGATTTCTATGTCTTCCAGCTCCGTCCGGAAGATCTCTCCATGAGCGTGCGCCCCACTTGCGGTAACACGCTTCTGTATCTTGACGGAACGACGGATGCGTACGTCTATACTCGCCCGGACGGCTCTGCCGGTACGTACGCGCGCACGTGTTCCGTAGAATATAATGCGCTCGCGTGGAATGGCGAGGCATGGGCGGACTCGCTGGTACACGACTCGCTCCGTCTGGCATCTACGATGTACCTCCCGCCTCTCTACGGCGGAACGCAGATCAGCCTCTGCTACGACGCGGAGCTTCGTGAGAAACTGGAGCTGGACTCCGTCTGTATCTCGGACACGTTACAGGCGGATAGCGTCATCGCCATCAATTTTATGCTGACCTCGCTGGCTACGGCGCGGGAGAACGACCCGCATGGCAACAACGAAATGAACCGCCCTACCAAGCAGGATATTATCACTTCCAGCACTTCGGAGGACTACAGCGGCGCGCTGGAGGTAGCGTTCTTCAGCAATCCTACGCCGGCGGTGCGGTTCTTCCGGTGGAGGATATACAAAGCCAATGAGATTATCGCTACCCGTAATGACCAGGATATCCGTTATACCTTCTCCGAACCGGGCAGTTACCGCGTAATCTGTGCGGTGAACAACGAGTTCTGTGAGGTGGATTCCATGGAGATGAAGGTGAATATCTCCGAGTCGTACCTGCGCGTGCCGAACGTCTTCACGCCGGACGGCAACGGCAAGAACGACGAGTTCCGGGTGTCGTACAGGTCGCTCAGGGAGTTCCATTGCTGGGTGTATAACCGCTGGGGCAAGCTCGTCTATCAATGGACCGACCCCGCGAAAGGCTGGGACGGTACGATCAACGGCCGGCCTGCTGCCGAAGGGGCGTATTTCTATGTCATCCGTGCGCTCGGTACAGACGCAGCCAAGGACGCAGGATATACGTCGAAGATCTCCTATAACAAGAAAAAGAAGATGAACGACGAGTCTATCATCGGCGTCTATCAGCTCTCCGGCGATATCAACCTGCTACGCAGAAAGAAATAAGCAAATGTGAAAATAAGTAAATGACAAAATGAGAAAATTACTGACTATGGCTCTTGCCGCAACCGTTATGGCAGCTACGGCTGCTACCAATCCGTTCCTGGACTACAAGAACTGGAAGACGCCGCATGGCACGTATCCCTTCAACGAGATCCATGCCGAGCATTATATGCCGGCTTTTGAGGAGGCCTTCAAGCAAGGTCTGCAGGACATCGACAAGATTGTGAACAACCCTGCCGCTCCTACCTTTGCGAACACCATTGAGGCTTACGAGGCTTCGGGTGAGTTGTTAGGTGTCGTAGCCGGCTGTTTCTATAACCTTACCTCTGCGGAGACCAACGACACGCTCCAGCAGATATCCATGGAACTGAGCCCGAAGATGTCGGAGTACTCCTCCACCATCCGCCTGAACGAAGGACTGTTCAAGCGTATCAAGGCCGTTTATGAGCAGCGCGACAAACTCAAACTGAACAAGGCGCAGTATAAGTTACTGGAGGATATCTATGAGTCGTTTGCCAACAACGGCGCCAACCTCTCGCCGGAGGACAAGCAGACCTACCGCGAGCTCTCCGCCAAACTGAGCCAACTGACTCTCCAATTCGGCCAAAACGTGCTCAAAGCCACCAACGCCTGGACGATGCTTATCACCGACGAGGCCTTGCTCGCCGGTCTGAACGACGACACCAAAGCCATGCTCCGCGCGAATGCCGAGAAGAAAGGTCTGGAGGGCTGGTTGCTGAACCTCAAGCCGACGACTACTATCCCGGTAATGCAGGACCTCGACAACCGTGACATCCGCCGCGAGCTGTATATGGCTTCTGCCGGCAAGTGCGTAGGCGGAGAGTTTGACAACACCGGTCTGATTGTGGAGATAGCCAACACGCGTCTGGCGCTGGCGAACCTCTTCGGCAAGAAGACTTACGCCGAGAAATCGCTCTATAAGACCATGGCAGAGACTCCCGAGCGCGTCTATAGCCTGCTGGACCAGTTGCGCGACGCGTATATGCCTGCTGCCCGTCTGGAGGTGCAGGAGGTGGAGGACTACGCCCATGCACACGGCTTCTATGCCGCGCACGTACAGCCCTGGGACTGGAGCTATTACTCCAAGAAACTCAAACAGGAGAAATACGCTATCTCTGACGACGACCTCCGTCCCTATTTCGAACTGGAGAACGTGAAGAAAGGTGTGTTCGGTCTGGCTAAACGTCTCTATGGTATTACCTTCAAGGAGAACAAGAAGATTCAGGTCTATAACCCCGAGGTAACGGCGTATGAGGTCTTCGACGAGAAAGGCAAGTTCCTCGCTGTCTATTATGCGGACTTCCATCCGCGGGACGGCAAACGCGGCGGCGCATGGATGAATGATTTCCAGCCGCAGTATATGAGAGGCAAGAAAGACCACCGTCCGCACATTGTGAATGTGATGAACTTCACAAGACCCACAGCGGACAAGCCGGCATTGTTTACGTATGACGAGGTGCGTACTTTCCTCCATGAGTTCGGTCACGGCCTGCATGGCATGTTGACACGTTGCCAGTACTCCGCGCAGAGCGGAACGAACGTGCCGCGCGATTTCGTAGAACTCCCGAGCCAGTTCAACGAGAACTTCATCGACGAGAAAGAGTTCCTCGATACCTTCGCCAAGCATTACCAGACCGGCGAGGCACTGCCGCAGGAGCTGCTGGATAAGATGCACGCCTCGCAGACCTACCACGCGGCCTACTCCTGTGTCCGCCAGCTCAGCTTCGGTTATCTTGATATGGCTTGGCACACGCTGGAGAAACCGTTTGAGGTGAACGAGACAATCGGTACCTTGGAGTCCGTTTGCCGTTTCAGCGACGAGGCAATGGAGCAGGTGAAAGTCGTTCCTACCGTGCCGGGCACGCAGATGGCTACCGCCTTCACGCATATTTTCTCCGGCGGTTACGCTGCCGGCTATTACAGCTATAAGTGGTCGGAACTGCTGGACGCAGACGCTTTCGCAGTCTTCAAAGAGGCGCAAGCCAAGAACGGCTCTATCTTTGACAAGAAAGCCGCCAAGCGTTTCCGCGAGAATATTCTGGAGAAAGGTGGTACGGAGCGTGCGATGGATCTGTACAAACGCTTCCGTGGCGGCGAGCCTACTATCAACGCCCTCCTGGAGCGCGACGGCATCAAGGCCGTAGAGATCAAATAGACCGCTTTGCTCAAAGTAAAAAGACTAAAGCCGAAAGGTATAAAAGATCCCGCCACTCGGAAGAGTAGGCGGGATTTATTGTGAGTAGTATTTAAGCGAAAACAGCCGTCATCACGACGTCTGTTTTTCTAAGGTATTAGTCTGTTTATTTAAGGTACAAAAAAGATTGGTCTTGTTTCGTAGGACTCTCGGATGACTACCCTCATTTTGTAAACTGTAGTTGTCATTTTTCAAATCCGCTGCAAAGGTACTGCTTTTTTTCGATATGACCAAATCTTTTTTTATGTTTTATAGCATATTTCGTCAAAAAAATAGGATTTTTCATGAAAAACACCTATTTAGAAACATTTATATATCATCTTTCGAGTTCTATAACTTCCAAATTGTCTATTTTCGAACCGTCAATCGTAAAGCGCAAGAGTGTCTGACAGGGTTGCCATCCTTGCTTGCCTGCTGCACCGGGATTCATCGTCAGAAACTTATAGGTATTGTCGTACTGGACTTTCAGAATGTGGCTGTGTCCGCACACAAAAAGATCAATGGTATCATTTGACATTTGGTCGTTATGCATCTGTTGCTTGGCTTCCAGACTTTTTCTGAACCAAGGAATCAACCACGGGTTATAATGCCCGGGATAGCCGCCTATGTGCGTCATGAGCACGTTCACGTCCTCTACCCGGAAGCGGTAGAACTCCGAGAGAGAATACCGCACCTCTCCGCCGTCCATGTTTCCGAATACGGCACGCGTGGGCTTGAACTCGCGCAAGCGGTGCAGGACCGTGTCGCTGCCAATGTCGCCTGCGTGCCAGATCTCATCTACGTCCTTGAAATGCTCAAAGACGCGTTTGTCCAGCAAGCCGTGGGTATCCGATAAAAGGCCAATCCTTGTCATTTTAATGAATAGTTAACAATGAATAATGAATATCTATTTTCTTGTTAATGTATCAATGGTGATGACAGATGCGACGATGGCGAGGGCGGCGAGCGTAACGAAGAAAGTCACGTCGCGCAGGTCCAGCACACCGCGGGAGAGGGAAGAGTAGTGGTCCTGCAACAGCACCCAATAGAGCACAAAACAAGTCAAAGCGCCTATAATGAAACAGACGATCTGGCTCTTGCTGAACGTCGCGCAGAGCAGACCGATTGCCATGAAAGTACCCGACAAAAGGATCAAGCCGATAAACGAGCCTAAGAACGCACCGCTGTCGAGGTTGCCCATCGGCTCTGCCATGTAAGCCACTACGAAATAATGCACGAAACATGGCAGCAGCCCGATCAGCACCAGGGTCCACGCAGCGAAGTACTTGCCCAGGACCATGCGCGTGAGGGAGACGGGTTTGGTACGCAGCAGGTCCCACATCCCCGATTGCCGCTCTTCGGAGAAGAGCCGCATCGTCAGAGCCGGGCAGAGCAGCATAAACAGCCACGGACTCAGTTGGAACAGCCCGTCCACTTGGGCGTAACCCGAGTCAATAATATTCCATTGCCCCGGAATCACCCAGAGGAAAAGACTGATTGCCAGCAGATACAGTCCGATGACGATATACGCAATCGGCGTGGAGAAATAATATGTGAGTTCCTTACGGTACATGGGGGTTTAATTCGTAATTCGTAATTAGTAATTCGTAATTAGTGCTTCACCGGTGTTTTGGGGAAGAAGATCCAGAAAGTAACCGCTACTACCAGCGCAAAGCCCGCGAAGATATACCACGCTTCTTTCCATCCGTCCCAAACGGCCATCGGACCTTGGGCGGTTACCTCTTCCGCCATGACGAGCTTGTTGACAATCGCTTGTGCGGAGAGCGTGCCGATGGTGGCACCGAGACCGTTGGTCATCATCATGAAGAGCCCCTGCGCGGACGAGCGTTGCTCGGGAGCGGTCTCCTGATCGACGTACAGCGCACCGGAGATATTGAAGAAGTCAAACGCAAAGCCATAGACGATACAGCTGAGGATAAACAGCAGTACGCCCGGCATGCCCGGGTCGCCGGCTCCGAAGAATGCGAAGCGGAGCACCCAGGCGAACATCGCCATGAGCATGACATTCTTGATACCGAATTTCTTGAGGAAGAAGGGGATAGTCAGGATACAGAGCGCTTCGCAAATCTGGCTGATGGAGATCAGGATATTGGCGTGCTGCACGCCGAAGGTGTCGGTGAATTTCTCTATCGCGCCAAAGGAGGTGATAAACGGGTTGGCATAGGAGTTCGTTACTTGCAGGCACATACCAAGCATCATAGAGAAGATAAAGAACAGCGCCATCTTCTTCTGCTTGAAGAGGGCGAACGCCTTCAGTCCCAGTGCCTCTGCCAAATCCACGTCACCTTCCGCCTCTTTGATCTCGCAAGCCGGCAGGGTGAGCGAGTAGGCTGCCAGAAGGATACTCAGACCGCCGCTGACGACAAACTGCCACGGCGTAGCCTGGAAGCCCAACAGATCTATACACCACATCGTTGCGATGAAGCCCACCGTACCGAACACACGGATAGGCGGGAAGTCCTTCACCGTGTCCATTCCGGCTTTGACCAAGGCGTTGAATGCCACGGAGTTAGTAAGCG
>Ga0256405_10005706_pt1 | contig 20968 bp, 19 predicted proteins | sample RumenRJG_02DNA_FD_189096 | JGI IMG/M metagenome (GOLD analysis project Ga0256405, IMG submission 189096) | Bovine rumen microbial communities from Lethbridge, Alberta, Canada - RJG_02 | ecosystem: Host-associated > Mammals > Digestive system > Stomach > Rumen | place: Canada: Alberta... | reverse complement strand
TAAGGGAGGACCCTGATAACGCTCGATTTTTCATGAATTTAAGAAAAATGCCGGCATATATTTAAAAACCATAAAGAAAAAGCCCTTCAGAGCGTTAGCTCTGAAAGACTTTGTCTACGGTCTGAGAAGCGGGTCTTTGAGACCCGCTTCTTGCTATTTTTTGATGAGAGTTATTACCGCGATCAGAATGACTCCTATGAGCAGGAAGTTCAGCACAGTGGCGTTTATGGAGATGGCCAGCATGGTGCCGATGAAGGCGGTGACGCAGCCTGCGGTGACGGCGGAGACCGCAAGTTTTTTGTTGTAACGTCTGCGGCGCACCACGTTGATGCCGCCGGTGACCACTGAGATGGGTACACTGCCGAGAAGCAGGGTGAGCACGGCGATGGGGGACATGCCCAGAAGCATGAGGACAGTGGTGGTAAAAGGTTTTGCGGGAATGCCCAGCATGTTGGTAAAGCCGAAGATCAGCGTGAGGATACCCATGACAGCCAGCTTCCAGCCTGTAAGGGCAGTAGCTGTTCCGGGGGCGCCGGAGCTTAAGATCATCCTTATGACCATGGCCGCCACAGCTGCGATCAGGAGGATGACAAGAGCCTTCCTTATGACCTCACCATCCATTTTGCCCACGGCGCGGGACCCGAAGAAGCTGCCGATGGCCAGGGTCACCATGAATACAAGAAGTGTCACGGTGTCCACCGGCGGGGCGTTTCTGAGATAGAGGAAGGCTATGAAGGCGCCGGGCACGATGCCGGAGGTGATCAGGCAGTCCGGAAGGGTCTCCGGGTCGGCCAACTTAAGCTTCCTCACCACTATGGTGTTCATGACGAAGTCCGATATTCCTATGGTGCAGAGAAAGTATACGATGGATTCCGCCACCATGGTCCCTCTCAGGCTTCCCCGTTCAAGAGCAAAAGATCTGCGGTCCCTGAGCGCATCTCTCAGAATGGATGCCGCGTAGATAATGCCTGCCGCAAGAAATGCGGCTCCGATGATATGTTGAATAGACATAGTTGATCACCTGATGCATTTTATGGCGGCTTCCACCGCAGCTGCCATCTGCTCTACAGTCAGGGAGAAGGGCTGGGGCTCAGGCCTTGAAGCGGCCTGGTCCGGGGTGAGGGGCAGGTGGATGAAACCCACTTGAGTATCGGTTTCCGTGAAGCGCTCCAGAAGGGAGTAGAAAAGGTCGTTACAGACGAAGGTCCCCGCTGAATAGGATACTGAGGAAGGGATGCCGGCATCTCTCATGGCCTGTGCCATATCCCAAACGGGAAGCTTAGTGAAGATACCGCCGGGACCGCCTGGGACGATCTCCTCATTCACGGGTTCCAGCCCGGCGTTGTCGGGGATCCGGGCATTCTTGAGATTGATCCCGATTTTCTCCGGGGTCACTTCCTTGCGGCCCTCCGCCTGACCGAGACAGAGGATAACGTCCGGTTCAAATTTCAGGGCGGAGTCTATGACAGACTTCGCTGCGAACCCGAAGATCACCGGGACTTCCATCTTAATTATCCTAAAATCACCGATGGCATCGGGAAGGGATATCAGGGTCAGGAGGGAGGAGTTCATCTTCTCGCCTCCGAAGGGCTCAAAGGCTGTTAATAGGAGTTTTTTCATATGTTTCATGTCCTTTCGGCACTGTGTTTCAGGGGATATTTTACAGTTTCAGAGGCCTTTAGGCAAGTGCCGGATGCACCCTTACAAAAGTATTATTTCCTTGTATATAATACTATTCTTTGATATAATAAAATGAAAAATTATGTGGAGGAGACTGCCCTTAAGGCAAATTACTGATGATAAAAAGAGAAAACAAAGCGAAAGCCAAATCACTGCAGCATTGGCAGATCATAGCCGGATTCCTGGTGGTCTATGACATATTTGCCACCTCGGGATCGTATTTTGCTGCGCTCCTTCTCAGGTTCGACCTGAGGATCAATGCCATTCCGGGCACATATTTCAATGCCTGGCTCAGGCTCATGCCTGTGTACGTGATATTTTGCATAGTCATCTTCGTTCTGTTCAATCTGTACCGGAGCATCTGGCGGTTCGCCAGCTATGCGGAGCTCCTGAGGGTGACTGAGGCCAACCTGATAACCATGGTCTTCCACTTCGTGGCGGTGACCATAGTCATAAGACACCTGTCCCCCAGCTATACCAGAATGCCTTTCTCATACTATGTTATGGGCGCGGTGTTCCAGCTGATACTGGTGCTTGGCATACGATTCGCCTACCGGTTCGTGGAGCTTCTCACCAAGGCCAGCGAGGCCTCCAAGAAGAACGGCGATCGGATCATGATCATCGGAGCCGGCGAGAACGGAAGCGCCCTGATCAGGGACGTGAACAAGAGCAGAGAGTACAACGGCAAGGTAGTCTGCTTCATCGATGACAATCCCAACAAGTGGAACAGATACATCGAAGGAGTGCCGGTGGTAGGCGACCGGAACGACATCCTTCTAAACGTCAAAAAATACAACGTAAACAAGATATATCTGGCCATACCCAGCGCCACCCGCCAGGCAAGGCGAGATATCCTGAACATCTGTAAGGAGACGGACTGCGAATTGAAGAACATTCCCGGAATGTATCAGTTCGTAAACGATGAAGTCACAGTAAACGATCTTAAGGACGTAGATATCGAGGATCTTCTGGGACGCGATCCCGTAAGGATGAACATGAGCGAGGTCTTCGACGGCATCAGAGACAAGGTGGTCCTGGTCACCGGCGGAGGCGGAAGCATAGGTTCTGAGCTCTGCAGGCAGGTGGCCGCCCACGGACCCAAACAGCTCATAATATTCGACGTGTATGAGAACACCACTTACGAGATACAGCTGGAGCTCAGAGAGAAGTATCCCAGTCTGGACCTGGTGGTGCTGATCGGCTCGGTGAGAGATTCCAGGAAGATGTACGAGGTGTTCAGCACCTATCATCCCGATATCGTATATCATGCAGCTGCCCACAAGCACGTGCCCCTCATGGAGAACAGCCCCTGCGAGGCCATCAAGAACAACGTGCTTGGTACATACAACACTGCCTATGCAGCCATGGCAAGCCGCTGCGAGAAGTTCATCCTGATCTCCACGGACAAGGCGGTGAATCCCACAAATATCATGGGAGCATCCAAGAGGATGTGCGAGATGGTCATCCAGTGCTTCGACGAAAAGATCAGATCCGGCAGGCAGCAGGACCTTTACAGACTGCTGGACAGGCAGGGCTGGTACGGTTCGCTCTACGATGAAGAGGAAGCATCTAACCTTAAGAACATCTGCACAGAGTTCGCCGCAGTGAGATTCGGAAATGTCCTCGGAAGCCACGGCTCCGTGATCCCCATCTTCAAAAAACAGATTGAGCACGGCGGTCCCGTGACCGTAACCCATCCGGACATCATCAGATACTTCATGACCATCCCCGAAGCGGTGAGTCTGGTGATGCTGGCAGGCACCTACGCCACAGGAGGAGAGATCTTCGTTCTCGACATGGGAGACCCGGTCAAGATCGTGGATCTTGCCAATAACCTCATAAGACTGTCGGGACTTAAACCCGATGTAGATATCAAGATAGAATATACCGGATTGAGAGAAGGTGAGAAGCTCTTCGAGGAGAAGCTCATGTCAGAGGAGGGCCTTTCAAAGACTGCCAGCGACAGGATCTTCATCGGAAAGCCTGTGGCCTTCGACAAGGACGAGTTCCTTAACAAGCTCATGGCTCTCATGGATACGGCCTTTGCCAACGAGGAGAAAAAACTTCTCCTTCAGGTAGAGGATATAGTCACCACCTATCATCCCGCAAGGAAGAATTAACCGGCAACAAGGAAATAATATGGAACAGAGAAAGATACCCTTCAGCCCGCCGGACATAACCGAGGCTGAGATCAACGAAGTGGTGGACGCCTTAAAGTCAGGCTGGATCACCACAGGACCCAAGACAAAAGAACTGGAACGCCAGGTGGCTCTGCGCTGTGGAACAAAGAAGGCAGTCTGCCTGAACTCAAATACAGCCTGCGCAGAGATGACTCTCAGGATCCTGGGCATAGGCCCGGGGGACGAGGTCATCGTTCCGGCATACACATACACCGCCACAGCCTCCGTTGCGGTCCACGTGGGAGCAACCATCGTTCCCATAGACTGCGAGAAGGGCAGGTTCACCTGGGACCTCCGTCAACTGGAGGAGGCCATCAATGAGAGAACCAAGGTCATCGTACCTGTGGATCTTTTCGGCATCCCGGCGGATTATGACAGCATACTTGAAATCGTGGAATCCAAGAAGCATCTTTTCAGGCCATCCCAGAACAGGCCGGAGGGACAGCCTCTGGACAGGACTGGCTTCGGCGAGAAGCTTCAGACCCTCATCGGAAGACAGGTGATAATGGTGGACGGAGCCCACTCCTTCGGCGGAAGCTACCACGGCAAGCCGGTGGGATCTTTTGCGGACTTCACCAACTTCAGCTTCCATGCGGTCAAGAACCTGACTACCGCAGAGGGCGGGGCAGTGACTTGGAGAGATATCCCGGGTCTGGATGACGAAGAGCTTTATCACCTTTACATGCTCTACTCCCTCCACGGACAGAGCAAGGATGCTCTCCAGAAGACACAGCTGGGCAGCTGGGAGTACGATATCAATGCTCCCTGGTTCAAGTGCAACATGACGGACGTTCATGCTGCCATAGGCCTGGCTCAGATGAGAAGGTACGACGACATACTTCTCAAGAGAAAGCACATGATCGAAAAATACAACGAAGCTTTCAGGGATCTTCCCATGGAACTTCCTGTGCATTATACAGATGAGTATCAGTCCTCCGGTCACCTTTATCCTATAAGGCTCACAGGCAAGACCAGGGCTGAGGCCAGCGACTTCATTGTTAAGCTGGCGGAGAGGGGAGTGGCCTCCAACGTACACTACAAGCCCCTTCCGCTTCACACGGGATATCAGGCCATGGGTCTGGACCCTAAGGATTTTCCGAACTGCGTAGAGCAGTATTCCAACATGGTCACCCTGCCGCTTCACACTGTTATGACAGAAGAGGATCAGGATTACGTGATCGAATGCGTCAAGGATGCCTATAAAGAGCTTTTTGAATAAAAGCTTTCAAAAGAGGAAAAGGATAATTGAGACGAGAACTTAACTCGAGAAAATGGTATCGTCTTCCCAAGTGGGAGGACCTTCCCGATAATCTTAGAACTGACGAGGTCAGGCCATACTACGACGCCCTTTCAAAACACAGGGGCGGCCTTGTGGTGAAGCGTGCATTCGATATAGTGGCCGGCTGCGTCACTTTTGTGGTGCTCGCCATTCCCATGGGAGTGATGGCGGTGATGATCAAAAAAGATTCTGAGGGACCGGTTTTCTACCGTCAGGAGAGAGTCACGGCCTACGGCGGCAAATTCCGCATCCACAAGTTCCGCACCATGGTGAACAATGCGGATAAACTTGGGACGGCGGTGACCGTAAGCGGCGACAGCAGGATCACCAAGGTGGGAGCCAAGCTGAGAGACCACAGACTGGACGAATTCCCCCAGGTGCTGGATGTGATCTTAGGGGACATGTCCTTCGTGGGAACGAGGCCGGAGGCTGTGAAATACGTGGAGAGATATACTCCTGAAATGATGGCTACGCTTCTCCTTCCGGCGGGGATAACGTCGGAAGCCTCGGTGAAATTCAAGGATGAGGCGGAGCTTCTGGAGAATGCGGAGAACGCCGACGAGACCTATGTCAAAGAGATCCTTCCCAAGAAAATGGAGATAAACCTTAGGGCAGTGAGAGAATTCAGCCTGGGAAGAGACTTCAGAACACTGCTGGACACTGTGCTCGAGGTATTTTTAAAGAAATGATGGATATTTCGAACTTCAAAAGAGCATGGATATTATCGGACTGTGAGCCCCTTCCCGTGGATGATGATCCAAGGCTCATGAGGGCAGGCCTTCTGGCGGAGTACCTGTCCAAAAAGGGCTGGAAGGTGACCTGGTTCGCCCCAGGCTTCGACCACGGCAAGAAGACCGACCGCTTCGATTCCACTGAGGAGATAGAGGTGAACTCGAACGAGAAGCTCATAGCTCTTCATTCACCTGTCACATATTCCAGGAACACATCGCCCAAGAGAGTGCTTTTTTACAAGCGCCTCTCGGGGGAACTCAAAAAATACTTTAAAAAAGAGCCCCTGCCGTACGTGATATTTTGCTCCTGGCCCACCCAGACCTTTGCGAAGGAAGCTCTGGAATACGCCAAGAAAGCCGGCGTTCCGGTGGTGCTGGACGTTAGGGACCTCTGGCCGGACATCTTCACCAGGGTATTTCCCAAGAGCTTGCAGGGACCTGCCAAACTGGCGCTTCTTCCTTCCATAAACGGAGCAAAAAAGCTCTTCAGGCAGGCTGATGCCATCACTGCGGTAACTCCGGGCGCACTGAAGTGGGGACTGGAGAAGGCGGGACGGCCCGGCGGCCCCATGGACAGGGTGATATACATAGGCTACGAGGACGGCGAGACATCTGAAGAGGGAATGGAGCAGGCCTTAGAGGCCTGGAGATCCATGGGTATCACAGAGGACACCTTCAACTTCACCTATTTCGGGACCTTCAGCATGAGCACCCTGGACCTGGAGACTGTGATCAAAGCCTTCAGGGAGATCGCAGATAAAAGGCAGAATGTGAGGCTCCTTCTGATAGGCGCGGGAGATGCTGAACAGAAATTCAGAGAAGCAGCAGGGGACTGTGACAAGATAGTATTCCCCGGCTGGTGCTCCAACGTTCAGATAAGATCAGCACTGAAACTCAGCAATGTGGGACTCTATCCCTTCAGAAATCTGGAGGATTTCCGGGATGCCTTCGGAAACAAGATAATCGGCTATATGGCAGCTGAGCTTCCCGTGATGTCTTCCCTTGAGGGATTCTCAAAGGCGTACATGGAGCAGTACGGTACAGGACGAACCTATCGTGAAGGGGATGTATCGTCGGCTAAGGAAGTCATGTTGAGCTTCCTTGATGATGAAGAAGAGAACCGGGCCATGGGCCAAAGAGGCTACCAAAGATTCAAAGAGGACTTCGACATGCAGGTGGTGAACCGCAGGCTGGAGGAACTCTTTACGGAACTTATAGAGGGAATTTTATGAGAAAAGTAGTAAGCGTGGTGGGAGCGAGGCCACAGTTCATCAAACTGTCGGCGGTCTCACCGGAACTGAGAAAAGAATATGACGAAGTGATAGTCCACACCGGGCAGCACTTCGACTATAACATGAGCGAGCAGTTTTTTGAGGAACTGGAGATACCTCATCCGGACTATAACCTGGGGATCTCCGGAGGCTCACACGCTGTGATGACCGGGACCATGATGATGGAGATCGAGAAGGTCCTGATCCAGGAAAAGCCGGACTGGCTCATGATATACGGAGATACCAACTCCACACTGGCTGCAGCCATAGCAGGAGCTAAGCTGCACATTCCCATCTGCCACGTGGAAGCGGGGACAAGGACTCATTCCATGACCAATCCGGAGGAGATAAACAGGGTCTGTGCTGACCATGTATCCACCCTTCTTTTGGCGGTCACTGAGGAGGACTACGCCAATCTGGAGCTGGAGAATCTGGGTGACAGGGCGGTGATCGTAGGGAATACCATGTATGATGCCTTTGTGAAGAACAGCATGAAGAGGCAGCCTTCGGACTTCACTCTGACCAGACTGGACGGTTCAGGGGAGGTCAGCGTACCTGAAGAGTACTACTACATGACCTGCCACAGGGAGGAGAACACCAACGACGACGAGTCCCTGAACGGCATCTTAAGAGCCATGAACAGTCTGGATGCGCCCACCATCTACCCGGTGCATCCCAGAAACAAACAGAGAGCCCTCAGGCTGAATGAGCAGTATGGATATGAGAACGTTATCCTCTGCGAGCCTGTGGGATATCTGGAGAGCGCTTGCCTTGTCATGAACGCCAAGAAGATAGTCACTGACTCAGGCGGACTTCAGACGGAAGCGTTCTTTGCCGAGAAAAAGTGCGTGACGGTGCTGGACTTCGTGGTATGGCCCGCCACCATGGTATCCAACAGAAACGAACTGGCCAGACCGAATGAGAAGGACATACTGGAGAAGCTTTCTCACCGGCAGATCATCGATCCTGAGTACAAGCCCTTCGGCGACGGGCACGCTGCCAAAAGGATCGTGGAGGCCCTGCTTAAGTACGATCAGAACAGATGAAGATACTATACATAACATTCGCTGATTTTAATATTAAGACTTCCGGCTCTTCGGTGAGACCTCAGAAGATATATGAAGCCTTTCTCAAGAACGGCCACTAGGTGATACTGGTCAAGGGCGACGACTTCATCACTCACGATAATTCGGGGCACGAAAAAAGCGTTGCCGAGGCCAATGCCTGGCTTGATCATAACACCCCGGACATCTGCTACGTGGAAAACGCCACACATCCTCTTTTTCTGAAGGAGGACCGCAGGCTCATCAAAAGAGTACACGACATGGGAGTGCCGGGGGATATTTCTACAGGGACTTCTACTACAGATATCCCAAGATGTACGGCCCGGGAGAAGGGCTGAGGAACAAGCTGATCTACCACTACACTCTGCCTCTCTTCAAGAGGGACGAGAAGTTCGTGGCGAAATATGCGGACATCCTGTACATGCCGTCCCGTGCGGCCTGCGGAGTGATCCCTCATCCGGATCCCAGAAAACTTCCTCCTGCAGGGGAGATCATGGACCCGCCGGTGCCGGAGAGCAGAATGAGCCTCTACATAGGCGGCATCGCCACAGGCTACGGATTCGGTGACATGCTTGAGGCCTACGATATCTTAAACGGCCGGGGGATGGCGAATAACCTCTAACTGTGGTGTGCAGGGCAGCGGAACTCCCCTTGATCGGCAAGACCGAGGAGGAGCTCATAAAGGAGCATCCATATCTCACCATAGCCCACGCCTCCGGGGAAGAGCTGAACAAGTACTACGATCAGGCTGCAGTCTGCATGGTGCCCAAGGAGAACGATCCGTATAACGATCTGGCGGTCAGCGTCAAGCTCTATGAATATTTTTCACACGGAAAACCCTTCATCGCAAGACCCGGCAAGGCTTCGGTGGGATTTTTTAAGGACAGCGGCGCGGCGATCTTCGCCAAGGATTACACCATAGAGGCCATGGCTGAGGCTGTGAGGGACTTCTTCAAGGATCCTGAGAGGATGAAGGAGATGCACCAGGCGGCCCTGAGATTCATAAGTGAAGGCAACACGTGGGAGGACAGAGCAAAACAGATCTGTCACGACCTTTCAAACATATCAGAGAAAAGAGGAAAGAAAATTGGCTGACAAAGATTATTTCGTTCACGAATCATCTTATGTGGACGACGGAGTGGAAATAGGACAGGGCACCAAGGTATGGCATTTCTGCCACATCCAGAAGGGTGCAGTGATAGGTGAGAAGTGCTCTCTGGGACAAAATGTAAACGTGTCCAACAACGTGCACATCGGAAACGGCGTAAAGATCCAGAACAACGTTTCCGTGTACGAAGGCGTGACACTTGAGGACAATGTTTTTTGCGGTCCCTCCATGGTGTTCACCAATGACCTGACACCGAGAGCAAGATTCCCCAAGGGAAGCGCCGGATACAAGAAGACAGTGGTGCATCACGATGCCACCATCGGAGCCAACGCCACCGTCGTCTGCGGCCACGATATAGGGGAGTTCGCAACCATTGCATCAGGTGCAGTGGTCACGAAGAACGTGGAGCCCCACGCCCTCATGGCGGGAGTTCCGGCCAAAAGGATCGGATGGGTCTGCGAGTGCGGACAGGTCCTCAGGGAAAAGGACGGCTTTTATGTCTGCCCGGACTGCGGCAGGCGTTATGAATATACCGGCATTGCATTAAAGGAAAAGAACGAGTAAAAGGAGCTAATAAATGAAATACGCACTTATAGGATGCGGCAGGATCGCAGTGAATCACGTTAAAGCATGCGACAACAACGGACTGGAGTTCGTTGCAGCCTGTGATACGGTACCCGAAAACATCGATATCCTCTTCGGCAAGCAGATGCCCAAGGATGCGGATAAGATCGCAAGATATACGGATTACAAAGTGATGCTGGAAGAGCATCCCGAGATAGAGTTGGCAGCTATCGCCACACCTTCCGGTGACCACGCAGAGATCGCCAAGTATCTCATAAATCACGGAGTAAATGTCATAATCGAGAAGCCCATGTCCATGAACATGAAGGACGCTGACGAGATCGTGCGTCTGGCTGAAGAGAAGGACGTGGTGGTATCAGCCTGCCACCAGAACCGCTTCAACATCGCGGTACAGGAGACCAAGAAGGCTCTGGACGAGGGCCGCTTCGGAACTCTGAGCCACGGCTCCATCCACGTAAGATGGAACAGAAACAAGGGCTATTACGATCAGGCTCCATGGAGAGGGACCTGGGCAGAGGACGGCGGATGCCTCATGAATCAGTGCATCCACGGCATCGACCTTCTCAGATGGCTCATGGGCGGCGAAGTGGATACAGTTTACGGCGTGACCCGTCAGCAGTTCCACCACTATCTGGAGGCTGAGGACGTAGGAATGGCAGTGGTCACCTTCAAGAACGGCGCAGTAGCCACCATCGAGGGAACTACCAACGTTTATCCCAAGAATCTGGAAGAGACTCTCTATCTCTTCGGTGAGAACGGAACAGTTAAGATCGGCGGCACCTCCACAAACAACATCGACGTTTGGGATTTCGCCGATGAGACCGAGGCTGACAAGGAGAACAAAGGCTTCCAGGAGCAGACCTCCAATGTCTACGGAAACGGCCACACCAGCCTTTATTCCGACGTGATCGATGCCATCAAGAATCACCGCAAGCCCTACGTGGACGCAAAAGCAGGCAGAAACGGCCTGGAGATGGTCCTTGCCATCTATAAGTCCATGAAGACCGGACAGCCCGTGAAGCTTCCCCTTGAGGACTTTGCTTCAACGGATATGGATGGCACCTTCTAAAGGGTGTTTTGCCCCATTACAGGGGGCGCAAAAAACTTAATTCACAAATTACGAATATTAGGAGATCATATGGAATTCAGAGATCTAAAGAAACAGTATCAGGTACTCAAGTCTAAGATAGACGCTTCGGTCCAGGACGTGTGCTCAAGGGCAGCCTTCATCGGAGGAAGCAACGTCAAGGAACTTGAACGTGACCTTGCAGAGTACGTAGGAGTCAAGCACTGCGTATCCTGCGCCAACGGAACCGACGCTCTCCAGCTTGCACTTATGGCCTGGGGAATAGGAAAGGGAGATCTGGTATTCGTACCGGACTTCACATATTTCTCATCAGGAGAGGTGGTGAGCGCAGTGGGCGCCACACCGCTTTTCGTGGACGTGGACAGAAGATCATACAACCTGGATTCTTCCAGACTTGAAGAGGCCATTGAGAAGGTCCTCAAGGAAGGAGAGTATGCGCCCAAGGCAGTCATCGCCGTGGACCTCTTCGGACTTCCCGCAGACATGCCGGCCATCAGAGCCATCTGCAACAAGTACGGCCTGCTCCTTCTGGAGGACGGAGCACAGGGCTTCGGCGGAGAGATCAACGGCAGAAGAGCCTGCTCCTTCGGAGACATCTCAACCACCAGCTTTTTCCCGGCAAAGCCTCTTGGCTGCTATGGAGATGGCGGCGCCATCTTTACTGATAACGACGAGTGGGCAGAGCTTCTCAGATCCTACGCCGTTCACGGCAAGGGAAGCTCCAAGTATGACAATATCAGAATAGGCATGAACAGCAGACTGGACACTCTCCAGGCCGCAGTTCTTCAGGAGAAGTTCAGAGCTTTCAAGGATTATGAGGTGGAGGACATCAACAAGGTGGCAGCCATCTACGACGAGCTTCTCAAGGACACCTCTCTGGTGCTTCCCGAAGTCAAGGAAGGCTTCATGTCATCCTGGGCTCAGTACACTGTCCAGCTTCCTCTGGGAACGGACAGAGCGGCCCTTCAGGCGGCCCTCAAGGAGAGAGGCATCCCCACAATGATCTATTACATCAAGCCCATGCACACTCAGGGAGCCTTCGAGGGCACCTACAGCGCAGTGGCCGACTGTCCGGTGACAGACGAGATCTGCGACACAGTTCTCAGCCTTCCCATGGATCCCTACAAGACTGAAGAGGATCTTAAGCAGGTAGCAGAGGAACTCAAAAAACTCATATGAAGATACTTAAGATCGGTTACATTCCTGCCATGAAGATCGTCTTCTCCGACAGCGGCTTAAACTACGCTCTTGAGTGACAGAGGATCGAGGACATACAGCTCTTCGTGTTCATGCTGATGATCATCTACTTCAGGAAGGGTGTCAAAAACGTGGTGATGATAGGCTTCGGATTAGCCATGGCAGCGATCCTGATCGTGATGTACAGAGCCACAGGCTTTGACTCATCCCTGGCTAACATTTACGGAGGCATCACAGGAAGGACCATCTTCACTCAGTTCGGAGTTCTGGCCTATCACATGGAATACTTCGGCTGGGCCGGAGTGGTATTCTCCATAGTCTGGGTAGGACTGGTGATCAGTATGCTGTTCTACCTGATCGTCAAGATCAAAAAGACTCCGGCTACCATAGCCTTCCTTGCGGTCATGACCAAGACCATGGGAGCTATGTCACAGGGTGGATTCTTCGACTTCATATACAGCTTTTCAACCATCGTTACCATCCTTGGATTCCTGTTCATCATATATTTCAGCAATATAATGGGATTGTTTACAGGCAAAAGGAAAAAGGAAAAGGTAGCTGCAGAGCCCCGTGGCTCATTTGATGAGCAGGGTCCTGTTCAGCTTGCCTCAGCTCCCGGTGCAGTGGAAATACCTATGGAAACAGGTGAGAATATCTCACCGATAATTGAGGATACTGTAAAAAATGAATAGAACGATCAAAGTCTGTCACTTTACAAGCGTACACAGACAGGAGGATGTGCGTATCTTTCACAAGGAATGCGCATCTCTTGCCGCAGCAGGTTACGACACTTATCTGGTAACCTGCGGACCCCAATATGAAAAATTCGGTGTCCATATGGCAGGAATAGGTGACAGAGATCCGGGCAAGCTGGGACGCATTCTTAAGACCGCCAAACGAGTGTATAATGCGGCTGTTGAGATCGATGCGGACATCTACCATTTCCACGATCCTGAGCTTTTGCCCTATGGACTAAAACTAAAGAGAAAAGGCAAGACTGTTATTTTTGACTGCCACGAGGATATTCCCGGCCAGATCAAGGACAAGGAGTGGATACCGGGTTTCCTCAGAAAAACCATATCGTGGTTCTATAGACAGTATGAAACTCATGCCCTGAAACACTTCGATGCCGCGATCGTGGCCGAGCCTATAATCGAGAGCAAGTTTAAGGGAAGAGCAAAAAATCTTGTACTGATCCAAAACTTCCCCAAACTGGATGATATCGTTTTCCATCCGGGATCTTTTGCTGAAAGAGAGCCTATAGTCTGCTACGCAGGCGGTATCAGTGAAAACCGCGGCGAGAACATAATGCGTTCAGCAATGAAAGGTGTGGACGGAAAGCTTGTTATTGCGGGGGACCACGAGATCAAAGAAGAAGACAACGTAAGCTATGTCGGAAGACTTGACAGAGCGGATCTTAATGATCTTTATGGAAGATCAGTAGTAGGGCTCTGTGTACTTAAGCCAATTGAGAACTACTACTATGCCCAGCCCACGAAATTATACGAGTATATGCTGGCGGGTATACCATATATATGCTCCGATTTCCCCGGATGGAGAAAGCTCTCGGAAGAAAGCAGATGCGGCATATGCGTGGATCCTTCTGATATAGACGGGATCAGAGCTGCTATTAAAGATTTGTTGAATGATAGAGAAAAGGCACAGAAAATGGGCGTCAGCGGACATGATTATGTGCTTAAAAACTGCACATGGTCCGGCGAGGAGAAGATCCTGCTGGATACATATAAGGCTTTGGAGCCTAAAGCATAGGGCTGAAGTTGGACCGGTAAAGTAAAAAGATGTTCGTTCTCATAGTATCAAACGGTTATCCTACAACAGAAAGCAAGCGTGGAATTTTCGCCATGGATCAGGCAAAGGCGCTTAAGACCGCAGGCCATAAGGTGGCATTTATTGCTATGGATCTGAGGTCCATAAGGAGGAGAAGGCCTTTAGGATATCAAAGACTCAATGTGGAAGGCATCGATGTATTTACGGTAAGCCTTCCCCTGGGCAGAGTATCCGGCAGATTACCGGACGCGGTGGCCGCGGCAGGTATAAGGTTTGCGTATAAAAAAGTGGTCTCCGAATTAGGAAGGCCGGATATTATCCACGCTCATTTCTACGATATGGGCATAGTCGCCGGGGTCATAAGCAAGGAAAACAACATTCCCCTGGTGATCACAGAGCACTTTTCCGGCCTCAACAATGATGAAATTTCGGAAAAATTGCGCAATGCTGCCGTCAAAAGCTATTCCAATGCGGATGAGCTGATCGCTGTGAGCAGGGAGTTTGCCGGAAAACTTCATAATAATACGGGCTTTGACTTTGGGATCGTTTCAAATATCGTTGACATGGATGCTTTCAGCGACATATGCCCCGCCGAAAGAGATCCGGGAGATCGCGCATTCTCTTTCATATCAGTTGGCAACTTGCGGCCCATAAAGGGTCATCGTGACCTGCTTGAGGCCTTTAGTACAGCTTCAAGGGAAAGTGCGGTTGAAATGGAACTGACCATAGTAGGGCAGGGACCGGAGCGTGAGTCCTTGGAAAGGCAGGCCGGGGACCTGGGCATTTCAGACAAGGTCTTTTTCAAAGGGCAGCTTGACCGCAGGGAAATTGCAGAACTGTACAGAAAATGTGATGCATTCGTTCTTCTGTCCAGGGCGGAGACCTTTGGAGTGGCTTACATTGAAGCCATGGCTGCAGGATTGCCGGTCATCGCCACAGCCTGCGGCGGACCGAATGAATTCGTGGATGACTCCAATGGCATAATGGTTCCCGTGGGCGATAAAGAAGCATATGTCAAAGCACTTCTCGATATGGCAGAGAATGCCGGAAAATACGACAGCGAAAAGATAAGAAAAGATATCATAAACAGATTTTCTCCCGAAATAATAGCAGAAGAACTGAATCAGATATATGAAGATGCGATTCTTAGGCGCAGAGGGTCATGATATATGGCGGATAGTAACGTAACACTAAAAGAATTCGTAAAGAGCAGCGCGATCCTTACGGTGGCAAATGTTATCCTTAAGGCGATGAATTTTTTCCTGCTGCCCTTGTATACGAAGTATCTGGCTCCCGCTGACATAGGTATCTCGGATTCCGTGACCAATCTGATGTCATTCATATATCCGATATTGGTATTGGGCTTCGACTCGGCTTTCAGCGCTTTTTATTTTGCGAAGGAGGACCCTGCCCGCTGTCACAAGGTATATCGTATAGTCAGGCGGGTGACCTTTGTATCCAGCGCGTTTATGATCCTGATACTCATTCTTTCAGGACGCATATCATACTGGCTCTTCGGGACCGATGCATACAGGATCGCAGTCATCATTGCGGCTTTCACGGTAGTATTCGAACTTTGGACCCTGTCTGATGCTCTGGATGTAAGGCTGGAGAACAGGATGACGATCTATGGGCTCATAACGGTGGTCACCTCTGCTGTAATGCTGGGATCCAATATCCTGCTGGTCGCAGTACTTAAGCAGGGTTATATATCTCTGATCGTAAGCGCCTGCCTTGCCAATTTTGTCCGCATGGTAATGTTCAGGGCAGCTGCCGGCAGGAAGGAAAGGACTCTTTTCGACAGAGAACTGTTCAGAGAGATGATCAGATATGCGCTGCCCATGGTGCCTATGGTGGTAGTGGGCTGGGTGCTGACGTTTTCGGACAGATATATTTTGCTCTACTTTTGGGATGAGAGCGTCGTGGGGCTTTACGGAATAGCCCAGAGGTTCGCCAATGTATTGAATATCGTTGTGTCCAGCGTGGCCATAGCCTTTACGACCTTTGCCTTTTCAAATGTGGAAGGGGATGGCGCCAAGGAGAAGTACCGCATGGTTCTGAACTATGTGTTCATAACGCTCCAGATCATGGTAATATTCATCGCGACCTTCGCGAGACCCATAATAGAGATAATGACGAAGCCGGCCTATCATGAGGCGTACGTGCTTGTTCAGCCGTTGATGTACGGGCAGCTTCTGTACTGCATATCAACCATAATAAGGTATGGGTTCGCCTATACAAAAAAATCATATCTAAACCTGATCCCTACCGGAGCGGCAGCCATACTGAACGTGGTCCTGAATTTCATTCTGGTACCGAAGTATGGAGCTTATGCCGCGACTCTCACCACCCTTGTGAGTTATCTGGTAATGACGGTCTTGGTGGAGATCCTTTCAAACAAGGTATATCCTTGCAAATATGATATAGGAAAGATATTTATCGTAATGGCAGTGGGATACGTCCTGTCCTACATGACAAGGGACATGAACTATATAGTTCAGATCGCATCCTTCCTGGTTCAGGCCGCTGCCATGTATGCGATATTCAGAAATGAGATAAATGCGGTCCTTAAGATCGCGTCGTCTGTCCTTCGTAAGAGGATAGGCAATAGATGAGTTGATGTGAGGCAAAAAATATGAGTAAAGGATTAATGAAGAGAAGTAGTTTAAGCAAGCAGATCCTGAAGGCTTTATTCGTGTCAGTTCTGGCCCTTACAATGGTGGCCGGGACCTTCGCGGCACCGGCCGGAGCTTTCGCAGATCAGGAGAACAGTGTGGAGATAGGGGAAGCCCTGTCCATTCCGATGGGAGGCGATGCGGATCGTACCATGGAAAATACTCCGAAGGACACTCCTGAGGAGACTCTGAAGATCCAGGTGTACGAGGACTATACCAAGGCCTATGAGGTGCTGAATATGGTGAACGCCGAAAGGCAGAAGGCGGGAGTCGCCCCTCTCATCATGGACGAGAGCCTGTTGGATTCCGCCATGCACAGGGCAGCCGAGACCATTATCATGTGGTCCCACGGACGCCCGGACGGGACTCTGTGCTTCACCATCAACAGCAGGATGTTCGGTGAGAACATCGCATTCGGTGCAAACACATCCCAGTCAGTAATGGACATGTGGATGAACTCCCCGGGACACAAGGGAAACATTCTTGATCCTGATTTCAAAGGAATAGGTGTGGGAGTAGTCAAGTACAACAATGCCTACTACTGGGTGCAGTGCTTCGGAACCACAAATGAGACCGAAAACTGTGCCGAGCCAACAGACGGTGATAACATCAGGGCCATCAACATGCCTTACAATACCATTACGGATCCCTACAAAAATGTCCAGGTCACCTTCAGCTTTAATATCCAGCCTGCAAATACCACACTGGTAGTTGATAACAGCAGAGATCTCACCCTTAAGATGGGAAACATCACATTCCTGGACGGAGAGGGCAGCGTGTACTGGAGTTCCAGCGATGAATCCGTTGCCACAGTGGATGCTAACGGCGTGGTGAGAGGGATCACTCCCGGTAAGACTGTAATTACCGCCTCCTCCAGATCTTTGGACAGAAAGAGCTTATCTCTCAACGTGACCATTGTCCCCGAAAACGTAAGGATCTACGGATCAGGCAGGGTGGAGACCTCCATCGAGGCCGCCAAGAAGCTTATGAAAAAACTCGAAGTAAGCAAGTTTGATTCAGTGGTGGTGGCCAGCGGCATGAGCTATGCCGATGCCCTTTCGGGAAGCTGGCTGGGCGCAGTGAAGTCCGCCCCGATACTTCTGGTGGACTCCAAGAGCGGAGCGAAGGTCGCTCAGTATGTAAAAGATAACCTTTCAGAGGATGGTACGGTATACATCCTGGGCGGAACTGGTGCAGTGCCTGAATCAACTGAAGATCTGTTCGAGGGCCTGAATGTCAAGCGTCTGGCCGGAACTTCCAGATATGACACAAACCTTGCAATTCTGAATGAGACGGAGACTGAAGGTAAGGACCTTCTGGTATGTTCCAGTGCGGGTTATCCGGATGCTCTCTCTGTATCATCTGTAGGCAAGCCCATCATGCTGGTGGGGAAGGAGCTTACGGAAGAGCAGGCCGCTTATCTGGAATCCGTCACCTTTGACAAGATATATGTCATAGGAGGAACGGGAGTGATCTCTTCAGATTTGGTCAACAGTCTGACGGAATATGCCAATGTTACCAGGGTGGGAGGCAAGGATCGTTTCGCCACTTCTCTGGGGGTGGCCAATACATTCTTCCCGGGACACCACGACTACATGATGATGGTCTACGCCATGAACTTCCCCGATGGACTTTCAGGCGGAGCGCTGGCCTATCAGTACGACGCGCCTGTGATCCTGGCCACGTCGTCCAACACATCCGCCGCAGCATCCTACAGAGGAAGCGCAGGAGCTGCAAGGAGCATCACCATGGGAGGACCCGGACTCATTTCGGATAATGCCATCTTCACCGCCATGGGAAATACCAGCCCCATTCAGGTGAATAAGTGAAATACTATATGATAAGGACCGCCGCGGACATCGCGGCGGTTTTTGCGTATCACAGAATATATGGATATAAATTGTATTTTTTGTTGTACAATACAATATACTGTGATATAATTAATCGGTAATTTTGGAAACAAATCCATTCATATAGGAGGATAAATATGTTTAGTATCAAAGTAAGCGATACATATGAAGAAGTATCAAAGGCAGCAGCAGAAATAATGCTGGACGTAGTAAAGGGCACAGAGAAGCCAATTCTCGGCCTTGCAACAGGAAGCTCCCCGGTAGGTCTCTACCAGGAAATGATCAAGGATCACAAGGAGAACGGCACATCCTACAAGGACATCATCACATTCAATCTTGATGAGTATTGCGGGATCCCCAAGGATCATGAGCAGAGCTACTGGACATTCATGCACGAGAATCTTTTCAACGAGCTTGACTGCCCCGAGGAGAACATTCACGTTCCCGCAGGAAACCTTGAGGACGAGGAGCAGGCCTGCGTAGACTACGAGACAGAACTTGCAAAATATACAGTTGACGTACAGGTACTTGGAATCGGATCTGACGGACACATCGCCTTCAACGAGCCCGGAACTCCCTTTGACTCCCTGACACACCTGATGGAGCTCACAGAGCAGACCAGAAGAGACAATGCCAGATTCTTCCTTGATGAGAACGGACAGCCCGACATGGATCAGGTTCCCAAGTTCGCCATCACTCAGGGACTTGCCAGCATCATGAGAGCCAAGAAGATCATCATGATCGCAACAGGCCTCAACAAGGCTGACGCTGTATACGGAATGCTCAAGGGACCCAAGACTGAGGATTGTCCCGCTTCCATACTTCAGGATCATCCGGAAGTATACGTGTTCCTGGACAAGGACGCTGCAAGCAAACTTTGATTTAACATCCCGGGCCGCGAAATGCGGCCCGTGCACTGTATTTTTTGAGAAAAAGAGGACATAAATATGGGTAAATATTTTGGAACAGACGGCTTCAGAGGAGAGGCAAACAAGGCCCTAACCGCTGAGAAGGCCTTTCAGGTAGGAAGATACATCGGCTGGTACTATGGCCAGAAGCATGAGGATCAGAGAGCACGCATCATAATCGGAAAGGATACCAGACGTTCCAGCTATATGCTGGAGCATGCCCTGGCTGCAGGTATCACAAGCTCCGGCTCAGACGCATGCCTCATGGGTGTCACCACTACACCTTCGGTAAGCTACGTATGCAGGACGGATGACTTTGACTGCGGTGTGATGATCTCCGCATCCCATAATCCGTTCTATGATAATGGTATCAAGATCATGAGGGCCAACGGTCAGAAGATCGAACCTGAGATCGAGGAAAAGATCGAAGCCTACATCGACGGCGAGATCGGTGAGTTGCCTCTGGCTGAGCGCGAAGCCATCGGGCGCGTCACGGATTATTCCGCAGGCCGCAACAGATACATAGGCTACCTCATGACCATACCCACCAAGGGATTCAACGGCTACAAGGTAGGGCTTGACTGCGCTAACGGCGCATCCTGGAACATCGCCAGAGCTGTCTATGAGGCACTTGGCGCAAAGGTATACGTCATGGGTAACGAGCCCGACGGTCTGAATATCAACGATAACTGCGGCTCCACGCATATCGGCAGGCTGCAAGAATTCGTAAAGGAAAAAGGACTTAACGTGGGATTCGCCTACGACGGAGATGCCGACAGATGTATCGCAGTGGATGAGAACGGTGAAGAGGTCAACGGTGACCAGGTCATGTTCCTCTGCGGCAAGTTCCTTAAGGAGAGGGGGCAGCTGGACGGAAACACCATCGTAACCACTATCATGAGCAACATGGGACTCTACAAGGCCTGCGAAGCCATCGGCGTCAGAACTGAGAAGACTAACGTAGGTGACAAGTATGTCGCTGAGAACATGATGCAGAACGGTTTCGTCCTGGGCGGTGAGCAGTCCGGACACATCATCTTCGGCAAGTACGCTACCACAGGCGACGGTATCCTCACCAGCCTCATGATAATGATGACCATGCTTGAGAAGAAGATGCCTCTTTCAATGCTGGCCAATGAAATGAAGATGTATCCTCAGTGCCTTAAGAATATCGTGGTCAAGGACAAGGAAGCTGCCCAGAAGGACGAAGTGGTCCTCAAAGAAGTGGACAGAGTAAACCACGAACTGAAAGGAAACGGAAGGATCCTGCTCCGCGCATCCGGCACTGAGCCCAAGATCAGGGTCATGGTTGAGGCCACCTCTGATGAGACAGCTGAGAAGTACGTTGACCAGCTGATTGCGGTGATCAAGGAGAGAGGACTTAACGCCGAATAGCAGTAATTGCAGAGCAAAAATAAGACTTCCGGAGTTGAAGGATTCCGGAAGTCTTTTTATGGTATGACGGGCATGCCGTCAGTCTGTGGTGAGAGTCCACGAGGGGCGTAGTTGCCGACGAACCCCATAGCAACTCCCAAGGTTTGTACCGTGAGGTACAGGCGGGAGGA
>Ga0256405_10005705_pt1 | contig 20974 bp, 21 predicted proteins | sample RumenRJG_02DNA_FD_189096 | JGI IMG/M metagenome (GOLD analysis project Ga0256405, IMG submission 189096) | Bovine rumen microbial communities from Lethbridge, Alberta, Canada - RJG_02 | ecosystem: Host-associated > Mammals > Digestive system > Stomach > Rumen | place: Canada: Alberta... | reverse complement strand
GCTATTTCTATAGTAGAAGGGAAAAATATAAATAAAAACATAAAAAAACAATACGCCTTACCTGAAGATAATAAAAAAGAGAAATGCTATGACATTAAAAATTATTTTGTAAATGCAAGGACAAGGAGGAGTACTGAACAAAATTTTTTTCTCGGGGTTGTTTTTGCTGATAATAATATTTTAGCTAAAGCTTTAGCAGGATCTTTTATTATTGACAATTTTGAAAATGCAAATGATATAATAAATAATTTACGATACCACGATTGTCAGTATTTTGTTTTATTTATGGATGAAAATGGGAATTTTAATTACGAAAATTCCACAAAATTAAAAGTAAAAATAATAGATAACAACTACGAAATTTCTTTTTATGAATAGTTTTTTAATTGCACAATTAAGAGTTCTTAAAATATTCGGAGGAACATGTGTTGATGGCCCAGGGTTACGCACTTCTATATATTTCGCTGGATGTAAACATGCCTGTAAAGGATGTCATAATCCTGAATCATGGGATTTTAATGGTGGAACACCAATGACCGTAGGTGAAATTTTAAAAGAAATAAAATATTATAATTTCAATGTAACACTAAGCGGAGGAGATCCTTTATATCAAGATTTAAATATATTAGCTTTCTTATGTAAAAAAATTCATGATCTCAAATTAAATATATGGCTTTATACGGGTTTTACTTTTGAAGAACTGCAAAAAGATAAAAAATATAATAAAATTTTATCTGTCGTAGATGCTATTGTCGATGGACCTTTTATTCAAAAATGGAAATCAACAGAAATATTATTCAGAGGATCAAAAAACCAACGTATCTTCGTGAAAAAAAATACAAAATGGGTAGAAGAATATAAATGTTGATTTACTTTTATATTATCATATAAACTACTTTTATTTTTGGGAATTACTTTTTTTAAAAAAAATACAAAAAATTTTACATACAAAAAACATGCAAAACAATATATCTAGAATGGTTTTCAAAAAAAAATGCAAAAATTTTGGTATAGAAAAAAAAAAAAAAAAAAAAAAAAATGAAAATATTTTTTATATTATAAAAAAGTAAAAAAAAAAAAAAAAAAAAAAAAAAAAAAAAAAAAATAATAAAAAAAAAAAAAAAAAAAATTTTGGAAAAAAAAAAAAAAAAAAAAAAAAATAACATGCAAATATATTTGATATTATGAAAGAGTTAAAAGAAAATATACAAAGGAATAATATAAAAATAGTGCTATCTGCGACTTTAGGTATGTTTTGTTATTGCATAAACAATGCGATGGAAGAAAAAAATGATGAAAAAGAAGAAAAAAACGAGGAAATAATAGAAGCGATGGAAAAAGAAAATGATGAAAAAGAAGAAAAAAACGAGGAAATAATAAAAGTACTTAATATTATGACAAAAGGACAAGTATATATATCACAAGCAAAGGAAGACTTAAAAAACTACGAAAAAAAAATATACCACGCAATAAAAGGTAAAGAAGAAAAAATAAATAAAAAAAACGTATTAGATTTTATCAAAAACATATACACCACAGAAGAGCAAGAAGCAAAAAACTTTAATGATGATATAAATAAAATAGAACAATATTTTCACTTAGATAAACTTGCACTGACGGATGAGTGTAAAGACGAGAACCTTACGGAAACATTTTGGACTGCGCCAAAAACCAATAAGGAAATACAAGAGGAAATAAAAATACAAGATGGAAACATAGAAGAAAAAGAAGGAGAGAAAGAATTAATAAGAGCATATTTTAATACAATAATAGCAGTGGAAAAGCAAACAAGTGAAGCTTTTAAAGAATATTACGCAATGAAAAAAAGACAAAAACCAGAAGCACAAGATGAAGATATATTAAAAGAAATAATGGAAGACTGTTGTGGGGAAAAAAAACAAGGTGACAGAGTAACGAAGGTTATAGAAAATTTGAGAAAAATGTGGAATGAAAAAGAAGATGTAGAATTCAAAGACGCTGTATTAACAACAATAAGAACGAGAATATCTCTGGGAATAGATACACCAGAAAAAGAGTTTATATATTTTTTAAAACAAAAAATTGGAGAAGAGAAAAAAGAAGAAGGAGTGTGTCCTTGTTGTTATGATTGTTGTAAAAACAAGAAAAACAAAATGGAAAATGATGAAATAGAAATTAAAAAGATAGAATATGAAGAGGGTGAAGGAGAAGAGGTTGAAGGAGAAGAGGTTGAAAGAGAAGATGCAAATGATAACAAAAACGAAGAAGAGAAACAAGAAAAATGTGAAGATAGCGAGGGAGCACAATAATGTGACGAAAAGATAAAATAAGAGAAAATATAGTAGAGGTTAAAAATTCTTTTTATCTATTGTTTTTTCCAACAACACGAAGTATTTAAAAGTACTTTTCTTTTTTTTGGGAATTACTTCTTTTTTTTAAAAAAAATATAAAAAATTTTACCTACAAAAACATACGAAACAATATATCCAAAAGGGTTTTCAAAAAAAATGCAAAAAAATTTGGTATAGAAAAAAAATAACGTACGGATATATTTAATATTATAAAAAACTTAAATATATATAAAAAAGAATAATATGAAAATATTAGCGATATCTGTGGTTTTAGGTATGTTTTGTTATTGCACAAACAATGCGATGGAAGAAGAAGAAGTAGTAGTAGACAATGAAGAACAAAAAGAAGAAAACAAAAAAGAAGCACCACCAGTAGAAGTCAAAAATATAAACTATGTCCTTAATTCTATGATACACTGTCAAATGACGATATTAGAAGCAAAGCTTAAAATAATGTTAGCTCAACAAAGTGAAAAAATATACTCCACAATAAAAGACCAAGAAGAAGGGAAAGTAACAAAAAAAAACCTATTAAATTTTATCCAAAATCAAATTAGCACAAAAGATAAAACCAACGAAGAGTTAAAAGATGATATAAAAATTTTAGAACAATATTTTCATTTAAAAGAAAGAGGAGAGGATGATGAATGTAACGAAGGAAACCTTACGGAAATATTTTGGGAGAATGGAGAAGAAGGAGATGTGGAAGAAGAAAAAATAGAAGACGTGGTAGACGAAATAAAAAACTATTTCACAATAATAATAGCCATAGAAAAGAAAATAAGTGCAAATTTTAAAGAATATTACGAAGCAAAAAAAGCAAAAAAAGAAGGAGTAGAAAATGTGGAAGATGTGGTAATAGAAGAAATAATGCAAGAATGTTGTGGAAAAGAAACAGATGGTGACATGCCCACAAAATTTTTTGCAAATTTGGGAAATTTATGTCCAAAGGGACTGTACGAAAACAATAAGAAAACTATACTTGCAACTATAAAAAAAAGAATAACTCTGACTGAACCAATAAAAGAAGAAGATATTAAATCTTTTTTAAAACAAAAAATTGGACTACAAAATAAAAAATGTACCAAACCAAAAGAAGAAGAGAAAAAAGAAGAAGAGAAAATAAATCCACAAGCAGAAGATGTAAAAAACCAAGAAGAAGGGTGTCCTTGTTGTAATTGTTAGGAAAGTTGTTTAAAAAAAAAGAAAACCTAGAAGGTGATTTAGGAGAAAAATCTGAAGAGGAAAAACTAGAAGGTGAAGGTAGAGCCTAAAAAGGTGACGAAAATAACAAATAAGAGGGAATATAGTATGTGTTAAAGTTTTTTTTATCTGTAGAAAACTAAAAATTTTTTTTATCTATTGTTTTTCCAATAACACGAAGTATTTAAAAGTACTTTTCTTTTGGGGGAATTACTTTTTTTCAAAAAAAATATAAAAAATTTTACCTACAAAAAACATACAATACAATATCTCTAGAAGGGTTTTTTAAAAAAAATGCAAAAAAATTTGGTATAGAAAAAAAAACGTACGGATATATTTAATATTATAAAAAACTTATATATATATATATAAGAATAATATGAAAATATTAGCGATATCTACGGCCTTAGGTATGCTTTGTTGTTGCATAAACAATGCGATGGGGAAAAAAGATCAAGAAAATGAGCCAAACCAAGAAAAAAAAACAACTATTACAACCAACATGTTTTCTACCATATTAATTGGACAAGCAACAATTTTGAATGCAAAAAATAAAATTACTAAAGAAGAAAAAAAAAATATATATACAACCATAAAAGGAAAAACAGGGGGAATAAACAAAAAAAAACTAGTAGATTTTATCCAAGTACAAATCGATCTAGAAAAATTAAAAAAAGAGGAGAAAGAAAAATTATATAAGGGATTTGAAAGAGGACCTAAAGAAATAGTAGAAAATTATTTTAAAATAAATGAAAAAGCAGAAAAACAAGAGTATGCAGAAAAAGATTTTACGGATATATTTTGGGAAAAATCAGGAGAAGGCGAACCGATAAAGATGGTAGTACTAGAGATAAAGGAATATTTGCAAACAATAATAAAAGTAGAAGCGATTATAAGTGTAACATTCAATAATTTTATAAATTCAATAATAGAAAAAAAAGCAAATATAAAAGATTTCAACGAAAAGGAGGTAAAAGAAAAAATAATGAAAAAAATAACAAAAGATATTTGTGGGGAAAATGATAATAAAAAACAAATTGCTCAGAATTTTCAGAAAAAATTGTTAGATATAAGCGAACAAACAATAACACAACACAAAGACAACCAAAATACGATATACGAAGCAAAAATCATTAACACTCTAAAAAATAATATAGAAGAAGTCATTATCCTTCTAAAAAAAAGAATATTTAAGGACGCACAAAACCCAACACAAAAAGATTTTATGGATTTTTTAAATTATTTATATGTACATGAGAAGCATTTCGCAATATACTTAAAATTTAATCAAGTAACAAAATATATTAAAAAGGGAAAAGACGGTTGTCCTTGTCCTTGTTGTTGAAGATAAAACTAGTGATAAAAAAGAAAATACAAATAGTTAAAAAAATTTTTACACATATAAAACGATTAAAACAGTATCTCCAGAGTGTTTTTAAAAAAAAATGCAAAAAATTTGGTATAAAAAAAAAAAAAAAATAACATGCGAATGTGTTTGATATTATGAAAGATTTAAAAGAAAATATACAAAAGAATAATATAAAAAAATTAGTGCTATCTGTGGTTTTAGGTATGTTTTGTTATTGCATAAACAATGCGATGGAAAAAGAAAATGATGAAAACGAAACAATAAATAACATACTTATTGAAATGTTACAACGTCAAACAGAAATAAATAAAGCAAAGGAAGAAATAAAAGACTACGGAAAAAAAATATACGCCCAAATAAACGAAGACGGAAAAGTAACAAAGGGAAAAGTAATAGAATTTATCAGAAATCAATACACCCTAATAGAGGAAGAAAAAAAAAAAAAAGAAAAAAAAAAAAAAAAAGGACAAAAAAAAAAAAAAAAAAAAAAAAAGAGAATAAAGAAGAAGAAGGTCCACAAGAAGAAAAAGATATTGAAGGTGATATAAAAATTTTAGAACAATATTTTCATTTAGAAAACAAAGAAGATAAATATGAGTGTACAGAAGATAACTTTACGGAAATATTTTGGGAGGTAGTAGATATAAAAAAAGAAAACATAGAAGGAATAAATGAAATTGAACTAGAAAAAATAATAGGATATTTTCAAACAATAATAGAAGCGGAAAAAATAACAAGTAAAGATTTTCAAGGATATTACGATTTAAAAAAAAAAAGCAAATCACAATATGAAGAAATATTAAAAGAAATAATGAAAGACTGTTATTGTAAAGAAGAAGAGGTAGGAATACAAAATAAATTTTTAAAAAATTTGGCAAGTTTATATACAAAGGCAAAAATAAAAAATGAAATTGAAAAAATAACTACAGCTATAAAAAATAGAATAAAACCGGGTAAAGATGAAATAACAGAAGGAGATTTTATATATTTTTTAAAACAAAAAATTGGAATAGAAGAGAAAAAAGAAGAAGGAGGATGTCCTTGTTGTTATGATTGTTGTAACAAAAATGAGATAAAAGGAGGAGATAAAGTGGTTGAAGGAGGAGGTAACGATGAGAAAAAAGAAGAAAATGAAGGAGGTGAAGGAGAAGAAGGAGGTGAAGGAGCACAATAATGTGACGAAAAGATAAAATAAGAGAAAATATAGTAGAAGTTAAAAAATTTTTTTATCTATTGTTTTTTTCCAACAACACGAAGTGTTTAAAAGAATTTTTTTAAATATTTTCAATATTAAATTATAACAACAACAAATGAAAACACTAATGTGTCCAAAATGTGGGAGCATATTTAAAGTTGATGAGACAGATTATAATTTAATAGCGAATCAAATAAAAAATTCAGAATTTAATGTTGAAGTAGAGAAAAGAGTTAAAGAAATTCAAGAGCTAAACAAATTAGAGCAAGCGAATATAAATACAAGAATTGAAAAAGAATATAATGAAAAACTGCAAAAAAAAGATGTTGACATTTTATCTAAAGATTCAGAAATTGTAAATTTAAAAAATAAAATAGAACAACTTTTATCACAAAAAAAAACAGAGATTCAACTGGCAGTAGCAGAAAAAGAGAAACAGATTGATGCCTTAACATCTACAATAGAAAAAAATGAAGATAAAATAAAAATTGCAATAGCGGAAGAACGCAATAGAAATAATACTATTATAAACACTAAAGACTCCGAGATAGCGATATTAAAAAACCAAATCAACGGTTTTGAAAATAAAAAAAAAACAGACATACAATTAGCTCTTACAGATAAAGACCAGCAAATAATAAAACTTAACTCACTTTTAGAACAAAATGAAAGCAAAATGAAGGCTATCCTCGCAGAGGAAAACAATAAAACAAACATAACCCTACAACAAAAAAACTCAGAGATAATTACCTTGAAGAATGAAATAGAATTACAAAAAAAAGAAAAAGAAATACAAAAAACAAACCTAATTAAAACACATGAGGAAGAAAAAAAAATACTACAAGAACAGATAAATTATTATAAAGACCTAAAAACAAAAATGTCGACAAAAATGGTTGGAGAGACCCTTGAACAACATTGCAGTCTTGAGTTTGAGAAATACCTCCGACCACTATTACCAAATGCATATTTCGATAAAGATAATGATGTCGTAGATGGAACTAAAGGTGATTTTATATTTCGTGATCGCGAGGATGACTTTGAGTATGTATCTATAATGTTCGAAATGAAAAATGAAATGGATACAACAGCAAATAAACATAAAAACGAAGATTTCTTCAAAAAACTGAATGAAGATAGAAATAAAAAACATTGCGAGTTTGCTGTATTAGTAACTCTTCTCGAAGCAGATAATGATCGTTATAATGCAGGAATAGTCAACGTATCATATTTGTACCCTAAAATGTATGTTATAAGACCTCAATTTTTCATCCCTTTTATAACTATCATTGTACAAGCAGCAAGAAAAAGTTTAGAATATAAAAAACAGTTAGAATTTATACAAAGTAAAGAAATAGATATAACAAACTTCGAAAATCAACTATTGGAGTTCCAAGATAAATTTGGGAAGAACTATAGAATAGCTTCTGAAAAATTTAAAAAGGCAATAGACGAAATAGACGAAACAATAAAACACTTGCAGAAAGTTAAAGATGCTATAATAGGTTGTGATAATAATCTACGCTTAGCAAATGATAAAGCAGAGGGGTTGACAATAAAAAAACTAACACGCAATAACCCAACAATGAAAGAAAAATTCAATGCAGTAAGGCTAAAAAACGAAATAATTCAAGAGTAACCCATTCTTCTTCTACAATCTCCAATAAGAAATATTTTAATATGCATTTTTTATAACCCTTTTGTTTTTATCTTCATTAAAAAAAAATATTAAAATTATACTATGGAACAAAAATATAAAAAAATAGCTACTTTAATTATTTTAACACAAGTGAGTTTATACAACTACGGTAGTTTAAATGAAGAGCAAGAAAGTCTTAAACAACAATCGAACGAACATATTTTTCCGGGGAAAACAATTATAGCAACATTCAAAATACCAGAAACAAATACACAAGATGTATTCTTATTTGGGGAAGACACTGCGATGTCCCATGTAAAAAGCCGCATAGAGAAAATGGTCATCACAGCAGAAAATAACAATAAAGAAATAGAAATAACCAATTTGGGAAAAAGAAGTAATACTTATAACTTCCACAATGCAGGGATATATATTATATATTATCATATACAAGAACAAGAAGATTTATCACATATGTTTGATGCATGCAAAAATTTAATAAGTCTAGATCTTTCTAATTTAGACTGTTCAAATGTTATATATATAAACCACCTTTGTTGTAATTGCCCAAATCTAGAAAAAATAATTTTTAATACACACATACAAAGCAACACAGTTAAAGACATGTCGTATATGTTCCACAACTGCGAAAAAATAATATCTATAAATCTTTCTAGTTTTTATACAAGTAATTGTGAAGATATGTCATGCATGTTTTATGGCTGCAAATCTTTGTCAAATTTAAATATCTCAAATTTTGATACAACAACATGCGAAATTATGAACCATATGTTTTACAACTGTGAATCATTAACCTCGCTAGATCTCTCTAATTTTTATACAAATAACTGTAAAAATGTGAGCTATATGTTTTGTGGCTGCAAATTTCTATTAAGGTTAAACATCCAGAACATTGATTTTTCAAGAATTATAAATAAAGAAAATTTTATTGAAGGATGTTCTTCTTTAACTGAAATAACAATTAAAAACACGAAAGAGAAAAGTGAGTTACAACAACAAACCAATCTACGTGTAAATTTTAAAATTGATAAACCACAGATATGTTGCATTGTTTAATATAAAAAATAACACAAAATTTCAATAAAAAACCATAAAAACAGTTAAACAGCACCAAATCTAGTCCACACAAAAAACATTCATAATACATTTTTTCTAAAAAAATTTATTATAAAAGAAATATCATGTGTAAAGTAAAATCCCTTTTAATTGTTTTATTTATAACTAATTATCTTAATCACGCAACAACAGAAAATTATGAAAAATCCTTTCCAAAAGAAGAAGAAAACATAAATAAATTTATTGAAGAGGAAACAAAATCCTTCCTCGCCAAACTAAACGAAAAAAGAAAAAAAGAAGAAAAAGAAGCAATAACAATGGAGCAAATACAATACGATTTTGGAGTAAACCAAAAAAACCAAATACTTATTGATATTTTAAACAATTTTAGTGAAACACTAAAAAACCAAAATGAAAACAGAAGAAATGATGAAATAGAATATATTGAAATAGATAAGAAAAAATACTGCAACAAAATTACAATAGAAGCAAAAAAAGGAATAATGTTCGCAAGCGATACACATGCAGATGCCAAGATGGTAAAAAAGATTTTTTATTTTTTTGATCAACTAAAAAATAAAAATGAAATAGATAAACTTGTATTTTTAGGGGACTATGGAGACAGGGGAGATTTTTGGACATATACATATTTTCTGCTGGCAGCAATGGCAGAAAAATATGGTGAAGATATTATTTTTATACGCGGGAACCATGAAGACATAAAAATGATGAAATACTATGGTAGTGACGAGGCTATTAATGCAATAAAAGGCCACGAAGAATACGCACATAACTGTTGGGACAAAATGCCCTTAATTTGCGAAATTACGTGGAACCAAAAAAAAATATTCTGTTCTCATGGTGCGATGCCTATCAACAAAAATGGTGAATGGTTAACATATGAAGAGACAAACGAACTCTCACAAGAACCAATTTTTTTAGCGAATTGGAATGAAAATATATTTACCGAAGACCTAAAACAGGAAATACAACCATCATACCGGGAATCAGGATATGAGATACCAATAAAAAAGATTTTTGACAACATGGAGGACAAAGGATACGACTGGTCTATTCACGGGCATGTACACAAAAACCAATGTGGTATTTTAAAAAAAAAAAATAAACGGGTAGTTACAGTTGTCGCAAACGAGTTCTATTACAATAAAAAAGGCCTACCTTTTTTGCCGGCAGTTTATATTATAAACGACAAAAACCCAAATGGAACATTTTTTAATTTATTGCAAAAGGAAAACGAAAGAATAAAGGGATTCGACAAAGAACATCCAACAAATGGAAAGGTACTGAATAATTGTGTAATTTACGAATATGATTTTGAAAATGGTCGCAACATCTTAAAAAAAATCTGTTGTTGCTGGGACATTTGTGAAAAATGAAGGATAGGCAGTTAAGAAAAAAAAGAAGTAGGAAAAGGATTAAGGTTATTTTTAAAAATGCCATTAACATAGCTTTATGAACAAACCAGAAGAAAAAATACTAGAAAAATTAACAGAACAAATGCAGAATATAATAAAAGAAGCCCAAGAAGAAATAAAAAAAATACGTGCCAATAGACTAGACCCTGAAATTTTTAAAGGCATTTTAGTAATGTCCTATGGGCATCCAACACCACTCCCACAACTCGCAAATATAACAAACATAGACCAAAGAACAATAGAAATAAAGCCATGGGAAAAAAATCTTCTCCCGGAAATAGAAAAAGAAATAAAAAAAAGCAACCTAGGCTTAACGCCAATAAACAACGGTGAAATAATAAAAATAACTGCACCACAAATAACAGAAGAAAGACGAAAACAACTTATTAAGCTTACCAAAGAACAAATAGAAAAAAATAAAATAAAAATAAAAAACATAAGACAAAACATGAGAAAAGAATTAGAAAACCTCAAAAAAGAGAAGATATCTGAGGACATAATACGAACAACAGAAGCAAAAATACAAACAATAACAGATAACCACATCAAACAATTAGATACAATTTTAACAGAAAAAGAACACAGTCTACGTCAAATATAAAAAAACCAGTTAAAAAACAAAAGAAAGAAAATTTTAATTTTTCAGGATATTAATTCCTGCAAAATTTTAAAGAAGCCGTATCCCCCAATTCGTCAACAAAAGCAACAATGTTTCCCTGTTCTTGCGTAGTAAAGATATTAACATCTTCATTTTCATTTGTACAACAATTTCTCCACGATTCCATTACAAAAGATCTTTCATGCCAATTACACAACCCACAAGAAAAAACGTGTGGGCCTGTACTATTAACGACATTTTTAGGTTTTACATAATTAACAAAATCGAAACAAGAAGAAGTGCTATGCCCATGGTGTCCTATTTTTATTAAATCAACCCCTTTAATGTTTATCCCCCATTTTCTATCGTCACAAAATTTTATTAACTCTCTTTCTGCAGCTATTCCCGCATCCCCCATAAGCAAAAAACGAAAATTTTTATATGTAATAAGTAAAACTATAGAATTATCATTAAAATCAATATGGTCCTCTGTTGGTCCAATGGCCTCTATTTTTAAAGTAAAATCATCAAACAAAGAAAAAAATCCCTGAGAAAAATCTAGCTTTTGTTTTATCCCCTCAAAAGCATTCATGAATGCAACAACTCTTTCTTCATATTGTAAACAATTAAATTTATCCACCAAACTCATCTCCTTATAGTCTTCCCTCATTTTATAATAAAAGAATTTATTAATATTAAAATTATCAAAAACCTCTTTCATATTCCAGTAATGATCAGGGTGTGGATGCGTCAAAATAAATGTTTCTATATTTATTTTTCCCTGTTTTTCTTTTACAAGAATAACCTCATCTTTCCCTCCAACAACAGAGGGACTCTTCATTAAAGATTTTATATATTGAACAACATCTGTCTTTTTTTTTATTAAAGATATTCCTTCTCCAGCATCTACAATAAAAAGAAAATCTTTTTTTTCAGTCTGACTATGATATTTTATAACAATACTATCCCCCTCTCCCACATATAAAAAATGAATTTGAAAATTAGAATTTATCTCTTCCATTTTTTCAAGTAAATTAGCCCACCTATGACAACAGCATTCCCCCAAATTCTTCCATACAACAAAATCTGTAAAAACAACTAAAAAAATAAGTTTTTTAAATAAAAAAATCCAATGATCTTTTAAAATTTTCATAAAGATAAAGAGCCTTTTACCGGATTCGAACCAGTGACCGATTGTTTACAAAACAATTGCTCTACCAACTGAGCTAAAAAGGCAGAATCGCGAGCCATTTGCTGGAATCGAACCAGTAACCTACTGATTACGAATCAGTTGCTCTACCAATTGAGCTAAAATGGCTTAAAATGGCAAATCCTCCTCCTCGGAAAAAGAGTTAGCTTCTGAAGAAGGTTTTTCTTCGGAAGTTAAATTATTAATTTTTGAAATCTTCCAGCACCTTAAAGTGTTAAAATATTTTATTTCACCACTATTTTTATCCTGATATTCTCTTCCTCGAATGTTAAAAAAAACCTCGACCTTGTCTCCACATATAAAATCATCTACTAATTTACAGCCATCTTCTTGTACCAATTCAAAGGTAACATATTCTTTATATATTGGATTATCACAAATTTCAACAACAATATTCCTTTTTTTAAACGTCTCTGTAATTTGCTGTATTGGATCTATTTTATGTAAAATTCCTTCGGTTTTAAAATTTAATGCCATAGGTTTTTGATAATAAATATTTTAGAAATTATAATCTTATAGGAATTATTATTTAGTAGTGTTGATAGTGTTGATAAGATAAAAACTTTTAAATGTAAAGATGTTTGTATGTTTTTTTTAAAAAAGATATCAACATTTTATTCACTGATCATGAACAGATATTAAATTTACTCTTCTTGGGGTGTTAATAACTATTAAAAAAAAATATCACAATTTGATATTGTTTTGTGTGGTGACCTATGTTTTTGTTTAAAAAAACGCATGTTTTGTTATCAACATAAAAAGATGTTGATAACTTTTTTATATAAATGGTTTTAAAGACTGCAATAAAACAAAAAATAGAGGTAAAAATTTTTCCTCAGCAAATGTTGCTAGCAAAATTATTGTCGTTTTCAGAGAAGGAAATGGATAGGGTAATAACGGAAGAGTTGGAAAAAAATCCTTTTTTAGATATTGATAATGATGTTAATAAAAAGGATTTTGAAAAATATTTTGCAACAGAGGGTGTTATAATGAAATATAAAAAAAAATCTTTGTGGGAGGGGGGAGATTTTGAGCCTATAAGTCAAGAAAATTTTTTAGAAAAAATATTTGCTCAAATTGATAATCTTGATTTGAGTTTTGTGGAAAAAGATATTGCGCGATATGTCGTTAATAATCTTGATGAGAAAGGTTTTTTACTTATTGATATTGATTTTGTTATAAATTATTTTTTTTCCATGAGACAAATAAATGTTTCTCCGGATACTGTTAGGTTTGTTTTAAAAAAAGTACAAAAAATAAACCCTATTGGGCTTGCTACAAAAAATACTCGTGAGTTTTTTCTTCTTCAGCTTGAGAAAAATAATGATGATGTTTCTACTTTTTCAAAAAAAATAATTGAAAATAATTTTGCCGATTTTTCAAGGGGGAATTGGGTGAAAATAGCCAAGTTTTACAAGGTGTCTACAGATAAGATCAATGATGTTGTAGCGTGTTTAAAAAAATTAAAACCCTATCCAACATATGGTTTAAATTTTTCTGAGAGTACTGTGACGACAGTAAATCCTGATTTTTTTGTTTTTAAAAATAAAAATGGTGATTTTGAGGTTAAGCTAAAAGCTTATTTTTCCCCACCCTTGAGGATTAATAATTTATATAAAGAACAAATGAAAAAAGAGGCAACAAACGAAGATTTTTTATCTTTCGCAAAAGAAAAAATAGTTAGTGCGAAGAATTTTATTGCCGCGATAGAAAAAAGGCGTGAGGTGTTATTGAAAACAGTGAGGAGTATTGTTGATTTTCAAAAAGAGTATTTTTCCTGTGGGGATATTAGTTTTTTGCGGCCAATGACCTTAAAAGATGTTTCTGCCCTTGCTGACATTGATATTTCAACAGTTTCTAGAATCGCTAATAGTAAATATATTGAAACCATTTGGGGAATTGTGGGGATTAAAGAACTTTTCTCTGGTTTTTTTTTAAAAAAAGACGGTGGAGAGGTAAATGCTAAGTTTGTTATGAATAAAATCAGAGAGATTATTTTAAGAGAAAATAAAAAAAAACCATTAAGTGATAAAAAAATTGTTAATATATTAACTAAAGAAGGAATTGTTATTTCCAGAAGAACTGTTACTAAATATAGAGAAAAGATTGGAATTGCAGAAAGTAGAATAAGGAAAAATTTAAATGCAAGATAAATTCGTTTTCTATTTTTATTTACAGTGAAATAGCGTTTTTTATTTTTCAATAATTTATATATTTATTATGACAGAAAAAATAGCACAGGCACCAGAGAAAACTGCACAAAAACCAAGGCGTTTTGAATCTGTTAGTGCTAGCAGTATGAATGCCGCTGATGTTAAAATTCATGAAGGAGTTGAGTTCCGACAGTGTTCGGGGGTGTTGGAGATTATTACGGACCCTGAGACGGGTTCTGTGCGTTATGGTTTTTTGCGTGATCCTGCTTCGAATTTTTGTGCTTCAAATACTGATATTTACGTTTCCCCGGGGTTAATTAAAGCTTGCAAACTGCGTAATGGTGATTTTGTCGTTGGGGATATGCGTCATGGGGTTGGTAATGATAAATATAATTCTCTTGCTAAGGTGGTTACCATAAATGATGAGGCGGTTGATATTGTTCTTGGGCGTATTCCTTTTGAGGGTTTGACGGCTGTTTTCCCGGATAAACAAATAAAGTTGGAGACTGCGCCTACTATTTTTTCTACGAGGATTATAGATTTATTTGCTCCAATAGGTTTTGGGCAAAGGGGAATGATCGTTGCTCCACCAAAATCAGGGAAGACTGTGCTCTTGAAGGAAATTGCAAATGGTATTTCTGCAAATTGTCCTGAGGTGCGTTTATTTATTTTGTTAATTGGTGAGCGCCCAGAGGAGGTTACTGATATGTCTAGGGGTGTTCGTGGAGAGGTGTTTGCCTCTACTTTCGATGAAACAGCAGATAGGCAAGTGAAAATATCTATGTTCGCTCTTGAAAAAGCAAAAAGGCTTGTTGAAAAAGGAGAAAATGTGGTTGTTTTAATGGATTCTATTACTCGTTTTGCACGAGCTTGTAATGTTATTTCTTCTGAAACTAGTAGGATTTTAAGTGGTGGGCTCTCGGTGAATGCTTTGTTTTACCCTAAAAAATTTTTTGGTGCTGCAAGGAATATTGAAAATGGTGGGTCACTGACGATAATTGCTACGGCATTAGTTGAGACTGGATCAAAAATGGATGATGTTATTTTTGAAGAGTTTAAGGGTACGGGAAATATGGAGTTACAATTAGATAGAAATTTAACTTATAAAAACATATATCCTGCTATAAACATTCTTTCTTCGGGAACGAGACGGGATGATCTTCTTTTAGATAAACGTTATTTTAATAAAGTCCAAATTTTAAAGAAGTTGTTGGCAGATCCAACACAAAACGAACCTACAGAGTTTTTAATAAATAAAATGCGAATGACGAGATCAAATGAAGAATTCTTGAAACTTATGGGGGGAATTTAAAAAAAATTATAAATATAATGTATGAAGATATTTTATACTACTTTTATTTGTATATTTTTTAATGTTTATATAACAAAGGCGGCGAAACAAAAACCTTTTACTATTGATATTTATCTCCCTATTTTTAGTTGTTTAGATGAGTTTGTTGCTGGTAATCTTTTTTACAATGAAGGGGAAGAATATGGAAAAATATGGAAGGGAAAGGGGTATTTGAAAGATAAAGAATACTTTCCCTCATGTGATGACTCTGGGGAGTTGCAGGTTTACACCCGTTTTGGGCTTAGTCGTTGTGGAAAAGATATGTTTTGGGAGGATGTTTTTCTACCAATTTATGTGTTTAAAAAGGATAACTTTTTTATAAGATTTTTCTTCGCGGACACATACGCATATCCCGATTCCTTGGTTTGTAACCCATTGTATTATTTTAAATTTGTTGGGAATATAAATGTTTTTTGTTGGCTGGGAAATATTAAAAATATTGTAGACAACATTAATAATAATGGTTACGCTCCTGCTCCAGCGGTAAAGAATGAAGGTTTGGTTAAAATTGTTGTTGAAAAAAAAGAGGATTTGGAAAAAGTTGTACTTTCAAAACCGGTTGATATTTTTTATTCTCCTGGTGGGCGTTTAAAAAAAATAAACGATTTTCTTGAAGAAGAAGAAGAAAAAAAAAAAGAAGAGGAAGATAAAAATAAACTCGAGTTTGATAATAATCTCTTTTCTTTCGTTTTTTTAGGTAAGGATCCTTTTGATGATAACTATGAAGGGGTTTTTGCTAAGAAAAATCGCGAAGGCCTTACAGTAGAACAATCTGAAAAAGATAATATTAATGATAAAGGAAATTATTTTGATTATTTTAAAAAAAAGATACAATCTCTTTTTGATCTTAAAAAAATTAGAAATTTTTTAGAAAAGCAAAAGGATTTTTTAGTTGACAACACTAGTTCTGCTGCTGATGATATAAAACTCCTTTTAGAAAGTGCTTTTGGTTTGTTAGAATGTTATTCTGTAAACAACGTGGAAACCAAAGCAATGGTTATAAAAAAAAAAAATTGTTGTGAAAAGTGTTGCGAAAATATTTGTGTTTGAGTTTTTTTATAATATTACTATTTTAAGTTGTTTTGCTATTTCTACTTCTTTTTGTTTTAAAATATTTATTTCTGAACTTATTTTTTCTATTCTCTTTTCATCAAATTCGTTTTTTAAAATATTTATTTGTTCAAGGATTATTTTGTGAATTATTCTCAACTGATATCTTAGAATATTCTTTTCAATTGCTTTTTGCAGGTTGTCTTTTTCACTAAAAACATGAGTTCGCATTTTCTCTAGCCATTTATTACTTATTTCTTTTTGTGTTGTCGTTATATCTACGACCTTGCTTTTTAATTCTTCATCGTCAATGTTATTTAAAATATTTTTTACAGATAGTTTTTTTTGTGAAGCTAGAGAAATACAAATATTTTTTATTTGTTTGCTTTTGTCGTTTATAAAATCGAACTCTGAAAATTTTGTTACTAAATACTCTGCTAGGGTGTTTTTCCCCTCTATGTTTTCATCACCGTACAGTATAAAAAAACGTAATAGTTCATATTCGTATGCCTCTATGGGATCAATTTTTTCTTCTTGTTTTTGGATTACTTGTTTTATTTGTTTTATGGGATTGAAAGAGATATCTACCCCTAATAAAATCTTTGCTCGTGATATTAGTATTTCCCTATAAATATCATCATTTACAAATTGTATAAAGTTGTATATTTTATGCAGAAGAATGTTCTTTTCGTTTATGTCTCCGTTTATAGGATTGTTTTTGACTAAAAATTCGATAAAGTCAATTTCATGGGATTGTATATAGTCTTTCACGTTTTCTTTTATGTTTTTAGCTACTTCATCAGGGTCTTTGAGGTTGTCAATACTAATAACGTTTATCATGAAATTATTTTGTAACAATTTCTCTATTGCTCTTTCTGTGGCCTTTTTCCCTGCAGCGTCACTATCGTAAAATATTGTTACACAATCTGTGTAGCGTTTTAATAACCTACATTGATCATCTGTTAAAGATGTTCCGCATGAAGCTATAACATTTTTGATTCCACATTGAGATAGTGAAATAACGTCGAAATATCCCTCAACGAGATAACATTTTTTTAATTCTCTAATAGTGTTTTTTGCTTGGGATAAACCAAATAGTAATTTGCTTTTATGAAAAAGAAAACTCTCTTGAGAGTTGATATATTTTGCTTCTTTTTCTGTATCTTTTAAAACCCTTCCTGCGAAGCCTACTGTGTTACCATTTTGGTCTTGTATAGGTAACATTAGTCTATCACGGAATTTATCTATAAAAATATTTTTTGTACTATTATATGATATCAATCCGATCTCTGTTTGTATGTTTGTATTTAAATTAAGTTTTTGAGAATAATTATACCAATCAGAAAAACTATTTATACTATACCCAAAGGCAAAATCTTTTATCGTCGCTTCTGTTATTTTTCGTTTGTTTAAATATTCTTTTGCTGTGGGATTATTATTTAAGTTGTTTTGGAAATATGTTTTTGCATAATCTAAAATTATTTGTGCTTCTTCTTTTTTTTGATGAGTTGTATCCAAATATCCTGTGTCATTTTTCTCTTCAATTTTTATTCCATATTTTTTTGCAAGGAATTCTATTGTTTCTATAAAATTCAGATTCTCTATTTTACGGATGAAGGAAATTCCATCACCAGATTCTCCACAACCAAAACACCTGAAACAGTTTTTGTCTGGGAAAATAAAAAATGAGGGTGTTCGCTCGTTATGAAAAGGACAACAACAAACATAGTTTCTACCACTCTTTTTTATTGCGATATATTCTTTGACGATATCTTCAATAACTATCCTCTCTTTTACTTCTTCTATTGTTTTTGTTGTTAACATCTTCTTTTTAAGTAAATTTTTATTAGTTTTATATTAGTTAATATTATGAGGGGTTATTATCTTTGTTTTTTATTTGTTTCTGTTGTAAAATATTATGGGTGCCCAGATTTTTGTTCTTGTTGTGGAGAGTATTATGCTTCAAAAAATTTTGAGAAAATTATTAATGGGGCTATTGAAGAATATAAAAAAGGAGAGTTTTTAAATGATTATAATGACAATAAGGATCTTATAATATTAGAAGAATTTCCTGTTACGATAAATGGATTAAAAATAAATGAAATAAAAGAGAAAGATGTTATCAATGATTATTCTCTTGTTCAAGAAAACGTGGAGTGTTTGGGTGGAAATTAGAAGATTTTGCCTTGGGTTTTTTTCATGGTTATATAAAAAATTTAAAAAAATGGAATGTTTTGAAAGATATAAAAATTAATATTTGTGTTTATAAACCTGGCGATAGAAATTCTATTATGCCAAAAACAACAATGACAGTACGTTTTTTGGCATACTGCTTTATTAAAATTTTTAAGGATTTAAAATAAAATCTATTGACCCTCTCTTTTGATAAATTTTTTTATATCTTGAGAGTGGCTATAGTTTTTATAATTAATACAAATAAATGGGTAGATTATAATAAATGGAATTATTTTTCCATAATAATATTATCTACTGGGCATGCCCTGACACATTTCCCACAATTTTGACATTTCCATGGAATAACAAAAAAATGATCTATAGAAATTGGTTCTTGTATTTTTCCGTTTTTATCTAGCCAATTTGCTCCTCCTTCTTCTATAGCCCCATATGGGCATTCTTGATGACACATTCCACAATGTATACATTCCTCTCCTATTTTCGCTGTCATAATTTTTTTTTAAATAATTTAAAATGTATAACTGGATATTTCGTAAAAAATTTTTTATCTTGGCTTGGAACTTTTATTTCACCTTCATATTCTTTGTATCTGTATTGTTCGTTTTTATTAATAAATTTGCAGATTTTTGTTGCTAATTTTATTGATGGTGTATTTGTCTTTAAAATCCTTAGATGTAAAATATCCAAATCACTACAATTTTCAAAAATTATTTTTGTTAATGGCAAGACTGATTCCGTCATATATCCTTTTTTGTGATATGTTGTAGACAACCAATAACATACCCAAAGAACATCCTTAGTACTGAAACTGAATCCTATTTGCCCAATTGGAGCATTCGTTTCTTTAAGTTTGATAGTAAAATATACTTTATCACCCTCCAAGTTATCAGCTAGATATTCTTTTGCTTCTTCTATTGTTTTTGGCCATATTGAGTAAGAGTCATAACCTCTCATAGCTGCTTCGTCTAATATATGTGGAGCTAAAAAATTTAAATCTTCTATTGTAGTGGGAGATATATAAAGCCTTTCTGTTTCGACAGTTTTTCCATCAAATGTTTTTAAAAAAACATCATGTTTTTGGGGTTGTTTATTTTCTTTTTCTATGTCTTCAAAAGATAAATTTAGGAAAAAATAAGTTAAAAAAATTTTACTAAAAAGTTGGGAACATGATTGCTTTTTCATTCACTTTTGTTAACAATAAAATATAAAAAAAGAGAATATGTATCAATTAATGTATGGGAAATTTATTGCTGAAGAGATTTTTAAAAATATCAAAATTCCTATGGATATTAAAATGGCGATTATTTTGGTTGGAGATGACCCCGCAAGTCATATTTACGTGAGGAATAAAATAAAGAAAGACGAACAGTTGGGGATTAAGTGTGATTTGTATGAATTAGAAAAAAACATTTCTGAGGGAGAATTACTGTCGTTAATAGATAAATTAAATAATGATGATACAACCGGGATTGTTGTTCAATTGCCTTTGCCGAAACATTTAAATTCTGAAAAAATAATAAGATATATTAATCCTCTTAAAGACATTGACGGATTACATCCATTAAATTATGGCAATTTAATTTTGAAAAATGATTTAGAAAATATGTTAATTCCTGCTACTCCCCTTGGAGTTTATTCTATTTTAGATTATTACGATATAGACACTTGTGGGAAAAATTGTGTTATTGTTGGAAGAGGATTAACTGTCGGAACACCATTAAGTATTTTATTATCGAAAAATATAAAAAGAGGGAATTGTACTGTTACTTTATGTAATTCAAAAACAATGAATCTTAGTCGATATACTTCAAATGCTGATATATTAATTTCTGCAGTTGGAAAGCCTAATTTTATTAAAGAGAATATGGTAAAAGAAGGAGCAGTTGTTATCGATGTGGGGATATCAAGAGTTGAGGATAAATCAAAAAAAAATGGTGAAAGAATAGTTGGTGATGTCGACTTTGAAAAAGTAAAGAATAAGTGTAGTTTTATTACTCCTGTTCCTGGAGGGGTTGGCCCTATGACTATCGCTGGATTAATTTTAAATTTGTTGAAGGCTTATAAAATGCAAAAATCTTTAATTATTTAATAACTAATAGTTATGCAGAAGTGACGAAATTGGTAGACGTATTAGACTTAGGATCTAATGTTGAAAGACGTAAGAGTT
>Ga0256405_10005704_pt1 | contig 20985 bp, 18 predicted proteins | sample RumenRJG_02DNA_FD_189096 | JGI IMG/M metagenome (GOLD analysis project Ga0256405, IMG submission 189096) | Bovine rumen microbial communities from Lethbridge, Alberta, Canada - RJG_02 | ecosystem: Host-associated > Mammals > Digestive system > Stomach > Rumen | place: Canada: Alberta... | reverse complement strand
AGGATGATCGCGGCTACGCGGCTCTACCTCCACGACGTGAACATCGCCGCGGCAACTGCGCTACAGGCCCTTTCAGACGACGGGCGCGAACGTGGGCTCCTCGCAGGTGCAAATGTCGTCATGCCGAATGTCACGGACACGCGCTACCGCGCGGACTATCAGCTATACACGGGTAAGCCATGCATTGGCGAGGCTTCCGACCTCTGCCGCGGCTGCATGGCGCGGCGTATCGAGTCGATTGGCGAAGAACCGCTGTGGAACGCGCGCGGAGATTCGCCGCACTGGAGAAAGAGATGAAGATCGCAGTTGGGCTTTCGGGCGGAGTTGATTCCGCAGTGGCCGCGCTTCTACTGAAGCGCGAGGGGCACGATGTCACCGGCATCACGATGAAGCTCTGGCGCGAAGGCCGCTACATGGGCGGCGAGAGAGACGCCTGCTTCGGCCCGGGCGAAGCCGAGGACATCGCGGCGGCGGAAGCGTTTGCCGCGAAGCTCGGCATCGACTACCGTGTCTTCGACTGCTCGGAGGAATACGAGAAAATCGTCCTCGACTACTTCCGCCGCGAGCGCACGGCGGGGCGGACTCCTAATCCTTGCATCGTATGCAACCGCAACATGAAGTTCGGGATGCTGCCAAAGCTTGCGGAGAAGGAGATTGGTTTTGACAAGTTCGCGACTGGCCACTACGCGAGGATCGTCGAGCGCAGCGGTCGTCTCGCAATCGCCCGCGCCGCAGACGAGGGGAAGGACCAGAGCTACTTCCTCTGGGGGCTTTCGCAGGAGCAGATCGCGCGGGCGATGTTTCCGCTCGGCGCGCTCTCAAAGGGCGAAGTGCGCAACATCGCGCGCGAAGCGGGGCTCCCGATGGCGGACAAGCAAGACTCGCAGGACTTCTACTCCGGCGACAGCAACGAGCTTCTCGACACCGAGGATCGTCCAGGCGACATAGTGACGACAGACGGCAAGAAGCTTGGGCGACATCGCGGCTACTGGCACTACACCGTGGGCCAGCGTCAGGGGCTCGGCATTGGCGGAGGAACGCCCTTCTACGTCGTGCGCGTCGACGCATGCAGGAACGAGGTTGTAGTCGGCCGACGCGAGGATGCCGTGGCAAGTTCGCTAATCGTCCGCGACCTCAACTGGCAAGGAATCGCTGAGACTGCCAAACCAGTGACGGGGCTTGTAAAGATCCGCTCGACTGGCAGGCCAATCGGCCCTGTCACTCTCGAAAACGGCGTCCTACGCGCATCGTGCGATCTCTTCGGCGTCGCGCCCGGGCAGTCCGCCGTCCTCTACGGCGAAGACGGCACCATCCTCTGCGGCGGCATAATCGAGAAATAGCCATCTGCGTTGACACTGGCGGCTACTTCTCTTGCAAGTGAAGAAGATGTTTTGGTAAACTATGGAAGACGGCAAACCGAGAAACGGATGGCCATCGACAACGCAAAGGAGAAAACGCTATGATAGTCGTAAACACGGAAACAATACCAGGATTTGAAATCGTCGAGATCAAGGGTCTCGTGCAGGGCAACACCGTCCGCGCAAAGCATGTCGGCCGCGACATTGCCGCCGGATTCAAGAACCTCGTCGGCGGAGAGCTCAAGGGCTACACGGAACTCCTGACGGAATCGCGCCGTGAGGCGACTTCGCGGATGATGTCCCAGGCCGAGCAGCTTGGCGCGAACGCAATCGTCAACGTCAGGTTTTCGACGAGCGCAATCACGTCCGGCGCGTCGGAAATGATGTCCTACGGCACGGCGGTACTCGTCCGCCAGGCAAACTGACGGTGGAGTTCCCTTTATGGAGACTTCCGCCAACAACGATGGCCTCTTTGTGCTCGCGTTCTACATCGGCCTGCCGCTTGTGCTTCTTGCGGCGCAATGGCTGATAGGGGGCGCGATCGAGAGACGTCACCTCAAGATGCTCGCCACCCGCGAGCGCATGCTGGACGGCTTCCTGGTCACTTCGCTCAAGAAGCCGCCGGCCGGAGCTGTTTCGTCGTCCCGTCCGCCGATGCTTGTAACTGGCGAAGCCGTGATCTCCAGCGACTACTTCAAGAACTGGCTGTTCGGATTCATCGCTTTCTTCGGCGGAGAGTCAAAGACCTTTACGCGCCTCTTCGACCGCGCGCGCCGCGAGGCGACGCTGCGGATGATAGACCAGGCCCGCCTCGCGGGATACAACGCAATCTGCAACGTCCGCTACGAATCGGCGGACATCGCGGGAAACGCCGCGACCAGCGGCGGCAGGAATAAAACGCTCAAAATGGCGTCCTGCACCGTCTCAGGCACGGCATACTTACAGACATAGCGTCATGGACGACATACGCGACGAACCGGCGTTGTGCGGCGTGACGCAGTCCTGCGTCGAAGCCGGTTCCAATGGCGTCTGGGGCGAGCCCGCGCTTGTCGACGCGACGGCGGCCGATGCGGAACGCAGTCGCCATCGCGCCTGGCTGGCAGAACAGTGGTCTCGCACATCGGCGAAGACGCGCTTTGTGGTCTTTTTCCTTCTCTGCGCCTTTTCCGGACTTGCGGCCATTCCCTGCGCGATGCTGAAGGAGGGGTTCGGCTATGGCGCCCTTCTGATTGTCGTCGCCGCTCCTGTGGTGGAGGAGATGGCAAAGGCAATTCTGCCGCTGATGTTGCTGGAGAAGCGTCCGTGGTTCTTCGGGTCATATTTGTCCATCGTCCTCGTCGGACTGCTTTCCGGGGCCGTATTCACGTCTGTAGAAAACGCGCTATATTTCTTCGTCTACATCCCCTCCGAGAAGCTGACGCAGGGAACTATTCTCTGGAGACTCGTCGTCTGCACCGCGATGCATGTCGGCTGCGCAGCTCTCGCCTGCAGCGGACTTGCGCGCGCTTGGAGCCGTGCCCGCGAAAGGCTCGCCGAATTCGAGATGTCCGTCGCGATGCCGCGCCTAATCGCGGCCGTCATCATACACGGCGTCTACAATCTCGGCGCGCTCATCTTCGCCATCCTCAGCCGCTGAATTATTTTCTACCTCAAAGCCGTCAACTTACGGGCGCAACAAAGGTGCAGCGCTTGCCGGCGTTGTCGCGGACAATTGCCTGCCACGCAGGATTTGGCGCTGCGTCCGCTGAAAGCGGTTGCGGAGTGAAATAGTCGTACTGGACAAGCGAAAGCTCGGCACGGTCGGGATATTCGCGCAGCAGGCAATATCCGATGTCGCCCCAATGCCCCGTCGAAGGGAGTGCGGCGGTGTGACCAACGCGCCCATCGTTCCAGCGTCTCAGCGAACGGGTGACATACCATTGATGGTCATGGCCGTGGATGTAGCCGCAGCAGTTCGTCGGCGCTTCCTTGGTCCCCATAATCAGCTCGCCGAACTTCTGCGCAGAAACCGCCGACCTGCCCTTCCCGGGATCGCCGAGTTCGTCTGCAGGATGGTGCGCAAGGACGAACAGTGGACGTTTCGACGCTGCGCACTCGGCCTTGAGCCATTCGCGCTGGGCGTCGTCAAGCGTTCCCGGCGTGATCCACCTGTCCGTCTCCACAGGCTGATCGAGGGTGTCGGCCATTATGTAGTCGAAATGCACGCCGCGAACTTTGCTGACGATGCGCCCTGGAACAGGCGAGCGGTCGGCATACTCCGGCCAGAGTTCGAGGAAGTTCTCGCGGCGGTCGTGGTTTCCCATGCCGATCGTAACCTCGATACCGGCGTCGAGAACTGGCTGAAGCAGAGTGCGCGAAAGCGCGTAGTCCTCCTTCCGCCCCCAAAGATACGCAAGGTCCCCGGGGATCAGCATCTTCGCTGGAAGCGGATCAAGCGCAAGGACGCGCGCAATGCACTCGGCAAACTTCTCACCCTGGTACTTGGGCGAATTCCAGTTCCCCACATGGCAATCAGACAAGATTGCGACAAGCGTCTCGTCCTTTCGCAACGATCCAAAAGTCGGCATCGTCGAACATCCGCCTGCGCCCAAAAGGGTGACGGACGCCGCCGCGCACCCTTTCAGGAACTCTCTTCTGCCCGTATCCATCGCTTGCTCATCCCTGCAATTCGCGCCTTGCGAATCAGGGCGACTGCCGCATTATTCGATCGGAGCGCAGTTGACGCCGTGGCGGACGAGCCAGCTCCTCTGCACTGCTGCGCGCTTCTTGAAGTCCGCAAAACCGGGCTTCGCCTCTCCAAGCCAGAACACTTCGGAAAGCGCGAGCATACGCGGCCACACCTTCCATGCGAGGTCGTATTCGTTCCAGGTGTACTCGGTCCAGTTGTTGCCCTGTCCGCCGAGGATATGCGACTTGGCGTCATCGGGAACGCCCGCGCACGGATCGAACGAATAGCACCGCTCGAGCGTCACCTTGCCGCCGATGTAGAGGAACGGATCATCACCGAGCCCCTGGCCGTAGTCGAGGTAGCAGTAGCTGCACGGCGTCATCACGACATCGTGCCCGCGCGTCGCGGCCGCCGCGCCCGAAACGAGCTCGTGCCCCGCGCCGCTGCGGCTCTCGCGCCAGCTCATGCCCATCGCGCTCTTCGGAATGTCGCCAAGAAGATACTCGTCCCAACCAAGCGTGCGCTTGCCCCTGTCGGCGAGGAACTTCACGAAGTGGCGCGTGATCCACGGCTGAAGCCCGTTGTGGTCGCCAAGACCTTCCTTCTTGATTCTCGCCTGACACTTGGGGCACGACTGCCAGCGAACCTGCGGGCACTCGTCGCCACCAATGTGCACGACATCGCCGGGGAACACCTTGCACACCCAGTCGACGACGTTCTCCATAAACTTTATCGCCTCGTCGTTGCCAAGGCAGAGGACATCCTTCTCGATGCCCCACACGAGACGCGGCTCGCGGCTTGAAAGGTTCTCAGGGCAGCAGGCGAACTGCGGATATGCCGCGAGCGCAGCATAGACATGTCCCGGAAGCTCGATCTCGGGGACGACCTGAATGTGCCTTGCCGCGGCATAGGCGACGATTTCCTTAAGGTCGGCCTCGGTGTAGTAGTACGGCCCGTACTGGACACCGTTGAGCTTGGCGGCGTCTTCCTTGGTGCCGGTGTACGCTTTCTCGCCGTGTCTCGGACTCGCCGAACGCACCGCGCCGTACTTCACGAGGTCGGGATAGCCGGGAACGTCCACGCGCCAGCCCTGGTCTTCGGTTAAATGCCAGTGGAAGCGATTGAGCTTGTAGCGCGCCATCAAGTCAAGAATCGACTTGACCGTCTCCTTGCCGAAGAAGTGGCGGCACTCGTCGAGGTGCAAGCCGCGCCAGCTGTAGCGCGGCGAGTCTTCGATCTCGACGCACGGAACCTTCACGCCGTCCTTGCCTTCCTTTGCGGCAAGCTGTTTCAGCGTCTCAAGCGCGTAGAAGCGACCGGCCTCGTCGGAAGACACGACCTTGATTCCGTCCTTCGCGACGGAAAGGCGATAGCCCTCCTTCGGAACAGCGGTGTCGGACTCGAACTTCACCTGCGCGACAACATCGCCATTGCAGACGAACGACCCCTCGCCTTCCACGGCTTTGCGCGGCGCTGGCACAATCTGCAACGCGGCCGAGGCGGATGCCGCCGCCAACGCGGCCACAATCACAAGGCTTTTTCCTACTAACTTCTTCATGGCGTTATCCTTTCTATTTTGTTTATGTACTCGCATCGAGCTGGTAGTAGATTTTCTGAATATCAAGAGGGAAAAGAGACCCAATCTTGCCGCGCAGCTCGGGCTCAAGCGACGCTGGACAGCAAGTAAACTTCACAGGCAGGCCGAGGGCGTTCGCTATTGCGTCTGCATACGGCATTGACGAAAGAACGGTTTCTGCACTCGTCTGCGGCCCGAGGTTCGTGTTGTTGACCACCCCGGTGAAAGGCAGTCTACACGCCTCTTCTATCTCGCGAAGGACATCAAGCGTGTCGTCCGGCGTGGATGTCAGCGGGCGCGACGCATTCACTACGGCAAGCATGTCGTAGTCATTCTCGGCGCGGATGTCGTCAACATACCGTCCAAGCGCCAGCGCCCCACGGTCATCGCCACCGACATCGACGACGACGCTTGCGCCGCGGTCGGCGAAAAGAGCGTATGCCTCCTTCGGCATCGCGGGAAAGTCGACGTTCGAGTTCGCGTAGTCGCTGACGACAAGCTCTATCCCCTCGGCCGCAAGATCGGCTGCCGAGTCCTTCGTGCGGAAGTAGGGATTCACTATGTCGAGGTCTGCGACGGCAACGCGCGGCACGGTGCGCTTCAGCTGCCGCGCAAAGTTGAGCGCGACATTTGTCTTGCCGCTGCCATAGTGGCCTGCGAACAATGTAACGCGCCTTGCCATGCCGAATTACTTTGGTTTCGCAGAACAGGCGTGCGGACAGGACGAGCAGCCGTGCGCGCACGATCCAGGCATCGAAACGTCCTCACCCGTCCAGCAGTAGGTGCAGAGCCTGTCGCGAGGAAGCCCAATCGCGGCGACAAGATCGTCGACAGTCTGGAACGCAAGAGAGGTAAGATTCAGCTTCTCGCGGATGAACTCTACCATGCCCTTGTAGGGCTCGCCGTTCGGATCGACGTACTTCGCGATGTCGGCATTCTCCCCCTCGTGCCCGCGAACGTAGCGGCGAGTGATAAGGTCGTACTCGTTCTTCGAGCGCGAGAAGTTGATGAAGCGGCACGGGTAGAGGAGCGGCGGGCATGCAATGCGGACGTTCACTTCCTTGCAGCCCTCCTTGTAGAGACGGTCGGCCTGCTTGCCGAGCTGCGTTCCACGCACAATCGAGTCGTCGCAGAAGACGAGGCGGCGGTCCTTGATGAGCCCCGGTATCGTGATGAGCTTCATCGACGCCACCTTCTCGCGCTGGCGCTGGTCCTGCGGCATGAACGACCTCGCCCAGGTCGGCGTATACTTCACGAACGGACGGGCGAACTTGATGCCCGCCTCGTGCGCATAGCCGAGCGCGTGCGAAGTGCCGGAGTCGGGGATCCCGCACGCGGCGTCAACCGGCGTCGGATAGCGCTTCGCGAGCGCGGAGCCGCAGCGATAGCGGGCCATCTCGACGTTGCGCCCCTCGTAGGACGACGCCGGATAGCCGTAGTAGACCCAGAGGAACGAGCAGATCGCCATCTTGTCGCCCGGCTCGATGACAGTCGTCATGCCATCTGGCGTCATCTCGACCATTTCGCCGGGACCGAGGTCGCGAACATATTCATAGCCAAGGTTAGGAAGCGCGCAGCTCTCCATAAGCGCGATCATCCCCGACTCCTTGCGGCCAATCACTATCGGAGTTCGCCCATAGCGGTCGCGCGCCGCGTAGAGCCGTCCGTCGCCGGAAATAAGCAGTAGCGAGCAGCTGCCCTTCACCTTCTCCTGGACGTAGCGAACGCCGGCAACGAGCGAGTCCTGAGTCGCGATCAGCGCGGAGATCACCTCCGTCGGGCCGACCATTCCGCTCGTCGTCGAGTACTGCAGCTGCGCGTTGTGCGCGAAAAGCTCTTCCTTGATTTCCTCGATGTTCGTAACGAGCCCGACAGTAACTATCGCGAACGCACCAAGCTTCGAGTACATCACGAGCGGCTGCGGGTCGGTATCGGAGATGACACCGATGCCGACGTTGCCCGCAAAGTGCGTGACGTCATGCTCAAACTTCGAGCGGAACGGCGCGTTCTGGATATTGTGTATCGACCGCTGGAATCCGCCGGGCCCCAGGACGGCCATGCCGCCACGATGGGTGCCGAGGTGTGAATGGTAGTCCGTGCCGAAGAAGAGGTCGCTTACCGCATCCTCCTTCGAAACGACGCCGCAAAGTCCGCCCATTTAAGTGTTCCTTTCTCCTCTTCAGTTTGCCGGTGTCTCCGCAGCAGGCGCCGGAGCGGGATTCTCGTCGGGCTTGCAGCACTTCGTGCACGGACAGGCGAAATAGAACGCAGCCGCGACAATCACGAAGATCACAAAGAGCCAGCAAAGGACGCGGCAAAGACGGCACGGCGCGCAGATAGTGAAGCCGCGCGCGCGCTTGATCGAGAAGCGCATCGGGCGGTTGATCGCCCAACCACTCGCGTTTAGTATCGCGCCGATGTCGCGCTGACGGAGTTTGAACCACGTGAGGATCACGCTCGGGAGCGAAACGACGAGGATGAGCGCCACGACGGAAATCGCAATCTGGAGCGCGGTCATATTCGAGATTGCCGCCATAAGCGACGCCGCAGCGGCGCCAACCATGCCGACGCCGATGCCGATAGCCGCTACAGAACTCGCCATCGCAGCTCCCCCTGCCTGCGCGGACTGCGCGCCTTGCTCGACGTTCTTCTGCGCCGCTGCCTGCTTGTCGCCAAGGAACTTCTTGACGGCTGCGGCGACTCCCTCGCCAAGCTTGCGCCACGGCGCCCAGAACGCCTCACGAAGCGACACCTGCGCTTCGACGACCTTCGTGACGACGGCCTCCCAATCCTTTCCATCGCGATCGTAGAATACGCCATTCCTGCCGACATAGAGCTGCGCTACCGCTCCAGCCGTGACAACGGCGCAGATCTGCCGAGTCGCGCCTTCGGACGGACGCGAGAGCTTCAGGTAGATTACGCAGCACTTCGAACGCTCGGCGAGCGCGGAATGAGCGGCCTCGCTCTCGACATGGAAGCAGAGGTTCATCTCCTTTGCGTCGATCCTGAGAACGCCCGTCTGGAAGATGGCGAGGTCATCGAGATCGTAGAGGCGCTTCATATTGACGTAGTTCTCGAGGAACTCGACGAGGTGCAGCTTGTAGCGCAGGACGCGCTCTTCGTCGTCAAGCTCGCCCTTCTTGCCGGCGTTCATCACCGGCTTCGCGGCGACCCACGCGCGGTAGGCGGCAAACGCACCCTTCACCTTCTTCCATTCGAGGCGCGACAGCGTGTCCTTCTCACCGAGCACGGGCTTTACGCACTTCTCCGCAAACGCGAGAATCGCCTCGAGGTGCTTCGGGTTGAGATGATCCTTGAGCGGCAGCTCCTTGTCGGGATCTTCGGTGACAAGCGGCATGTCCTCTGGGGGAAGGAAGAACGCGTCGATGACCGGCTCAACGGCAGCAAGCGCCGCGTCAGCGTCGGTCGTCGCATCGCCGGCGACTGCGACTTCGGGCGTCTTACCCTTCGCCTCCCAGTCGGCAAGCGCCTTCTTGTCGTCGGCGGACGGTTCGAGCGCCGCGAGATCGGCCTGCTTCGCCGTAACATCCGCGAGCGCCTTCTCCTCGGCCTCGCCGGCGGTGAAGAGGGAATCGAAGTCGACGTTCTTCGCCTTAAGGAAGTCTATCGCCGCGAGGACCTCAGGGGTACGGATGCGTCCGTCGTGGTCGGTGTCCATCAGCTCGAGCATTCGAAGGTCGAACCTGACGCCAGTCGTCGGCATCGAAAGCGCAATCCATTGCTTGCGGTCGAGTTCCGCGAGGGCTGCGATATCAGCACCGCACGTAAGCGAAACCTGTTGCATTCTTCCGGCCCTGAACCATTTCCAGCTGTAGCTCATTTTAATTCTCCTTGGATGATGACTTGAAAGGCATTGCCTAATATTTTACCATAAAAATGCGTTGCCGACGGCGCAAAGAAGCCGACGGTCATTCAAGGTCGAGCGAGATTTCGTCGCCGGCATCGACCTCAATTCGCTTCAGGCGCTTGCATTTGAAGTCCTTGAGATCAAGGGCGGCCGCCACGCGAAGCGGCAGGGTGGAAAACCCACGCTCGGCGGAGCCGCGGTCCTGCGGCTTGTAGACCATCAAGGAGATGTCGTTGTCTCCTTTCTTGAGCGAGATCTCGGCAGTTCGCGAATCGAAAATTCCTGCGCAGACGGGCGGCAGCACCACCTTGCTCCCTACGCAGCAGCGCGCCGACGGCGATGCGATGAGGCGCAGCCGGGCCTTGCAATCGGCCGGCACTTCCACCGTCCAGACCAGAATCGCGGCGTTGCCCTTCTGGCGGTTCGCATGCTTCGCTATCTCGTACGAGCCGTTTTTCGAGATTACCTCGCGCGGATTAGACCCGGCGGCCTTGGTGATGTACCGCTTCGAGCCATCGAACGGATAGAGCGTACGCTCCTTCATGTCCTTCATCACGAGCTCCTGCGCGAACGGACCGTAGAGCTTGACGCAATCAAGCGGCTTGAACGAAGTGCCGGCAAACGGATTCCATCCCTCGAAGTCCGTCTTCGCCTTCGTACGCTCCTTGATCGTGGACTCGATCTCGTCCGCAGTGAAGCGCATGGCTACGATCGCCGGCATGGGCCTATGCAGGTCGAACTGCGAATGCGCGACGACGACTATCTCGCCGTCCTTCCGCACGTGGAGATTTGGCGCACCAGCGGTGTTGCAGTCGCCGTAGTTGTAGATTAGACGCGCCTCAAAGCCGTCCTTGCCGCCTGCGCGAAGCGACTTGTACGGGCCAACCCATCCACGCAGCTCTACGCCCTTGCGAAAGGCGACTACGATACGCCCGTTGTCGAGAACGCCTACGGAATGTTCCGCGCCGGCAAGCATTCCGTCGATCTGCACCGGACTAGACCAGGTCTTGCCCTCGTCTGCGGAAAAGCTCGCCCACGGCGCGTCCCCCCGCCAGCAATCTGCCACAAGACAGCAGAGTTCCTTCCCGTCCGGCGAACGGAAAACCGTCGGCAAGAGGAAGCAGCATCCCTTTTTCTCGGCAATCACAAACGGCTTCTCCCACGTAAGCCCCCCGTCGCGCGTGAAAGACCCCATAACGCAATAGCTCCCGCCGATTCCGTTCGGATTCTTCCCGCACGAAAACACGCCGAGATACGCACCGTCCGAAAGGCGCACCATCCCGGAGAAGCCCACGGCGCAGGCGAAGTCAGGGCCAAGCGGAGGCATAAGCTTCCATGTTGCGCCATCGTCTTCGCTCATGACGGAAGGCATCGCCTTGTCAAGAGGCAGGTCGTCCGCCCCTCGCCAGTCATATTCGCCGGCCTTGCCATAGGAGGCGAACACGCGTATGCGGCTCTTGCCGGTCTTCGGGTCTACAAAGAGCCAGGTCTTCGGTTCGTCATAGCACTCGGAGAACTCCTTTGGGAGGCGATCGTCGATGCGAGTCCACGTGCGGCCTGCGTCCGTCGACATCGCAGCGGGGCCGCAAGGTCCCGCCTGCTGGATATCCCAGAAGGCGAACATCGTCTTGTCGTCGGGCAGCACTGCAACGGATGGATGCGCCTCGAAGCGGTCGGACGCGCAGACGGTAAAGAAACGCTCGGGATTCGCCGGCGTATGGCCGTCACGCGCCTCAGGGTTGAGAGTGAAGTCGCATATTTCCGCGGCTACAGCCGAACCGGCATAAAGCGCGATGCAGACAAGGGAAGTTTTCAGAACGTTCATTGTTTTATCCTCCTTGTCAGATCCTGAAATCGAGGAACGTCACCTCGCCTTGCTCGATTGTCTCGGAGAACGGTTTGCCCCAACGTTCGCGAGTCGAATTGCGCATCACGCCCTTCTCCTCGTCAGGCACCAACCGGCGACGCCAGCCGGAACTTACGCTGCCGCCCTTCTTGTTGACGTCTATCGAAAGCTTCACGCGCTCGCCCGTCGTATTGACGAGAACGAGGCAGACTCGCTGGCCGTCGTTCTCGACTGGTGGCGCAAGGAGAACGAGATACTCGACGTCGCCGTTCTTGCCTGCGGCGACGTTCGCGCAGGCAACGGGCACAGGTCGATACGACTCGTCTTCGCCAAGTTCGACGACGTCCCCGAGAAGGCTGTCGTCGTCCATGGAAGCCACAACCACCGGCTTTTTCGCCGTCTTCTCCTCGCGGGGGGCGGAAGTCGCGGCCTCGCCGTGCCCGACAAGCGAACGGTTGCCCGTCGTCGCCGCCCAGAAGTGACGCATCGCAAGCCCGAAGTCGTCGGCGCGGCACGGGCGTTCCACGAAGACGCCGTCCGTGCGGTCGACCGCAAAAGCGGACATGATCCAGTGCATCTGCCACGCAAGGGCCGCGTTCGCGTCCTTAAGCCCCGCGACCTGGCCGGGGCCGACAGCCCAAAGGCGGAGTTTCGCAAGGCGCTTGTCCGAGGACTTGCGCAGCTTCTTGGCGACGGCTTCGAGTCTCTCGTAGGGCGCTGTCGCGTCGCGCAAGTCGACGACAAGGTGCGTGACCGATTCAAGCCCCACGTTCATCGCCGCAAGCATCGGCGAATCAGGGCTCTTGACGGGCAAGGCAACGGCCGCCTTGGGGAACTGGCGAGCCGCAACCGACGCGACCTTCTTCCACATCGAGGGGTCTGCCCCGCCCGTCGGATCTGCGCCGAGCTGAAGCCCCGCGACGACGCCCTTGTGAGGACTTTGCGCAAGGCGGTTTACCGTTGCGATGGCCGCCTTCTGATCGCCCTCCAGCACGACAAAGAGGCGAAGCCCGTACAGGTCGCAGAACTCAAGCGTCGCGTCGTCGCAAAGCGACGTATGGAAAAGCCATGCTCCCGCCCGCCGGCAGGCGAGCGCCGCCGCCTCGTCACCGGCCTTTGGATCGGCCGCATAGCCTACGCACGGAACGTAATGCGGAAAGGCGTCGCGCTTCGGTGCCGTGGTGTCGATCGCAATCGTCAAGTCCTTGGCAACGGCCGCAAACGCCATGCCGGCAAGGAAAACCGTAGCGAGCCCCTTCATCAGTTTGCCTCCTTCCTGATGGGGAAGACGACTGTGGCAATCGTTTTTCCCGGTATCTCGACGACGTCCTCTTCGCCGTCGTATTCCTCCTGCCACGCCAAGCGCGGTTCGCCAGGCATCTGGCTGACGCAGACGTCCTCCTTCTTGCAGCGATAGAGCCGGTAATGCGGCTTGCCGAGCGAGCAGCCGACAGTCTTCAGCGGCGGACGGAACGGCACAGAACAGCAGTTGCAGACCATCAGCGCGGCCGACGTGCGGTCCTTGTTCGCGAGAAGCACCCATTCGACTGTGCCCTCGCCGGAATCCCGCCAGACGTTCATCATCTGGTTGTAGCGACCGTCCGTGATCGAGCCGTCGCGGCGACGGCCGCGCGCGAGGACGTGCGGATGGCCGAGAAGCGCCTCGTTGTAAAGCTTGAAGACGGGACCTACAGGACCGACCTCGAGCCGCGGGCGTCCCGTCCAGTCGGGATCGACGAAGAAGTCGTTGCCGAGGCCGTGCGCGCGCTGGCCGCGCCACTGGCCCTTGCCGTCGGCTATATAGAACCCACCCGAGAGCTGTCCGCACTGGTGGGCGCTAATGCCCTCTACCTCTGGCTGGCAGACGATCATCAGCATGTAGAGGGCGTCAAAGAGGGCAATCTGAAACTTCTGCTGGCTCGTGAGGTCCATGTCGGACGTGAAGCGCCATTCGGTGATCCACGCCTTCTTGCCCTCCACCTCAGGGAAGGACTTCGCAAAACGGCGGATGCGCTGAACGCCATTGTATGTGCAGCCATAGTGCCCGAACCCGCCGTAAAAGTGGTAGACGACGTGCGAGCAGTGGTGGATATAGTTAGAGAACGCGATGATGAAGCGTCCAGACCAGTTGTTTATCTTGTTGAGCCCGAGCGTGGAGTCCTGGCTCAGCAGCAAGTCGACATCGGTGTAGCGCGAGCGCACGGCGGCGATGTCTGGGTCACCGTCGTAGAGTTCCGCTATCGAAAAGCCAAGCGGCACTTCGGGCCATATCTTCTTGATGTCCGGCACGATCGCCGCCCAGCGGTCGGCGAAGACCTCGGGCGAAGTTCCCCAGTACGGCTCGTTGCCAAGCTCGATGCCCGCGACCTGATCCTTGAAGTCGTTGTCGACAATCCACTTGACGTAGCCGAGAATGCGCCGCCGCGCGTCGTTGATTGTCCGACCCGAATAGTGCTCGATGCAGAGAAGAACCCTTACGCCGTGCTTCTTGCGCCAGGCGAAGACGTCATAGGCCATTTCCTTGTCGCGCTCCCAGGCCCCGTCGGCGTTCCACTCCTTGACAAGATAGGCACCCGCGCCCTTGAATACCTCCCACGTGTGGTCGGGGGTGCGACGGAAGAACTCCTCTGCATACTCCTTCCCCTCGTCGGCTATGCAGCCGGCGTAGCCGAGGTTCGGGAAGGAGGTAGACTTCGACTGGTCGATGTAGGTCGGCGCATTCACGTCGAACGTAATCGTCATGTCTGGCGGGGCCGCATCGTCCGCTGCCGCCGGCATCGCCGTCAAAAGGAGCATTCCCGCCAAATGCGCCGCGACAACCGCAGGTTCGATTATTTCGATTGATTTCATATTGTGGTTCCCAAAGTTTCAATCGTATTTTACCACTTTCCCGCCCATCCGCCAACCCCTACCATGGTAGGGGTCGGACGCTGTGCACCGCAGTTAGTTCGGCGGCGGAGCGAAGGTCCGAGCGAGTGGATACGGCGTATTCGCCGAGGGTCCACGAGGAGGAGCCTTCGGCCACCGCCGAACAAATGGATTTCAAAAACGAAAAATGCGTTTTACCCTTTAATCCATTGGGCAAAACGCACTTGCGAGGTGGTGGAGATAAGGGGAGTCGAACCCCTGACCTTCTCAATGCCATTGAGACGCTCTACCAACTGAGCTATATCCCCAATAAGAAAGAAGTGGCGCGTATTATCTCATATCGACGCGCCGTTGTCAATGGCGAACTTAGCCGATCATTCCGCCGTTGACGGAGATGATCTGGCCGGTGACATAAGCCGCCTCGTCGCCAGCAAGCCACGCGACCGCCTTGGCGATGTCCTCGGCCGTGCCGAAGCGCTTGAGCGGGATCGTGTCCATATACGCCTTCTTGACGTCGTCGGGAAGGACATCGGTCATCTTAGACTGAATGAAGCCGGGCGCAACAGCGTTGCAGCGGATGTTGCGGCTTCCAAGCTCCTTCGCAGTCGTCTTGGTAAGCGCAATGACGCCGCCCTTCGACGCCGTGTAGTTCGCCTGGCCCGCATTGCCCATAATGCCAACGACGGAGGCGATGTTGATGATCGAGCCGCCGAGCTGAGTGCCGTCCTCGGCCTTGTTCTTCATCATCGGGCGCGAGACAGCACGAGTGAAGAGGAACGTGCCCTTCAAGTTGACATTGAGAACGGCGTCCCAGTCCTCGTCGGACATGCGCATGAGAAGACCGTCCTTCGTGATGCCCGCGTTGTTGACCATGATGTCGACCTTGCCGAAGTCAGCGATGACGGCCTTCACGCATGCATCGACCTCGGCCGACACCGCGACATTGACGCCGTAGCCCTTGGCCTTGACGCCAAGCGCCGCAAGCGCGGCGACCGTCTCGGCGCACCATTCTTCCTTGAGGTCGCAGATTGCGACGTCGGCGCCGCATTCTGCGAGCTTCTTTGCGATGGCCGCGCCGATTCCGCGAGCAGCGCCTGTGACGATTGCGACTTTGCCTTTCAAGTTGTTCATAGTAGGTAACAGTTAGTGGTTAGTGATAAGTGGTTAGGCGAGGGCGGCGACAGTCGCGTCGAGCGACGCGAGGTCGGCGACATTCGCCGTGGCGAGCGCAGGGTCGATCTTCTTCACGAGCCCGGAGAGCACCTTGCCAGGGCCAAACTCGACGAACGAGTCGCAGCCGAGGGCCTTCGCCGCCTCTACATCCGCCGCCCAGTTCGTCGTGCCAGTCACCTGCTCGAGCATCGTTGCCTTGATTTCGCCAGGATCCGACGAATGGGGCCTGCCAGTGACATTGGAAAGCACAGGGAACTTCGGCGCGGAGAACGCGATGCCGTCGAGGATTGGCGCGAGCTTTTCGCGCGCACTTGCCATGAACTTCGAGTGGAAGCCGCCAGCCGTCGCAAGCGGAATCGCGCGCTTGATGCCAAGCTCCTTGGCAACCGTCGCGGCCTGGGCAATCGCGTCCTTCGAGCCGGAGAGGACCTGCTGTGCGGCGGAATTTATGTTGGCGACCGTGCAACCAGTCTTTTCGCAGAGCGCCGCAAGCTGCTCGCCCGTCGCGCCTACGATGGCGATCATGCCAGAGGGCGTCGCCTCACATGCCTCCTGCATGAAGCGGCCACGCGCCTCGAGCACCTTGAGCGTCGAGTCGAAGTCAAGGACTCCTGCGGCGCACAAGGCGCCCCACTCGCCAAGCGAGAGGCCCGCAGCGCACGCGAACTCCGTCGGCCTGCGCTTCTGGAGCGCAAGATACGCCGCATAGCTCGTCACGAAGATAGCCGGCTGGCAGATGTTGGACTTCGTCAGCTCCTCGGCAGGGCCTTCGAAGCAGATTTTCTTCAGGTCGAAGCCGAGAACGGCGTTCGCCTTGTCGAACAAGGCCATCGCCTCGGCGTCAGCCTCGGCGAAATCCTTGCCCATCCCCGGAACCTGGGCTCCCTGGCCCGCAAACATGCAACAGTTCTTCATAGAGAGGTATTATATCAAAAATTATTCGCCTCTGTGGACTGGCGAAGTCTCGCGGCTGTGGGGCTGGCTGCGGTAGAGGGACCAGCCGTTGTTGAGCCAGAACGCGATGCCGCATACCCACATCGCGGGCGCGAGCAGCTGGTGGTTCCCGGAAATCTCCGCGACCATCACGATCGCCGTAAGCGGAATCCTGACGGAACTCGCGAGAAAGCCCGCCATGCCGACGAGAGCAAACGCAGAAGGATGCACTCCCCACGAGGCGGGCAGGACTCGCGCGAAAAAGAGCCCGGTAGTCGCACCAAGCGTCGCGCCGCAGACGAGAGCAGGGGCGAAAATGCCGCCCGAACCGCCAGAACCGACGGTGAACGAGGTCGATATTACGTTCAGGAAGAACATCGCGAGGAACACGACCGCATTGCCGTTCTCGACAAGGCAGCGGCGGATGATCGGATAGCCAGCGCCGTATACGCCTGGGAAAATGAAGTAGCCGAGAAGACCGACGACGAGACCGCCGATGACGACCTTCACAGAACCGGGAATGTGAAGATTCGCAAACGTCTCCTCTGTGCCTCGGAAGAAACTTATGTAGAATCGCGCGCCGAAGGTTATTACAAGCGCGAGCGCGAAATAGGGGAGAAGTCTCAGCGCATTTTCGTAAGAGCATGGCGGCATGGCGAAAAGCGGCTGCCACCCGAAGAAATATGCGTAGATCGTATAGGAAATCGGAGCGGCAATGAAACACGGGAGAACCGTCTCGTACTCAACATCGCTCGACGAGTAGAAAATCTCGAAGCCGAAGATCGCACCAGCAAGCGGTGCCTGGAAAAGCGCCGCGATACCGGCGGCAAGGCCTGCCGCCATCAGAATGCGACGGGCTCGCACGGTAAGATTGAGCAACCTCGCGACCAAGCTGCCGCAGGCCGCGCCAATCAATGTCACGGGGCCTTCGTAGCCGGCGGACCCACCGGAACCGACAGTCAAGACGGAAGCGACCGACTTTATGGGGATCACGGTCGAAGTTATGTAGCCACCGTGCTGGTGATACGACTTGATGGCACTGTCGGTGCCGCGCGCGTGTTCAAGCTTGGCGAAGCGCTTTATCAGGCTATACCCAGCGAGCGCGCCGAGCGCCGGAAGGAATATCATCATCCACCGACGGCCTTCAAGCCACGAGCCGCCCATAAGGAGCGACTCGCCGTAGTCGATCATGTAGCGGAAGACGACGACAACAAATCCGGTGACAAGGCCAACGAGCATCGACTCGCCGAAATACTGTCCAGTACGGAACGAGAGACCCTTCCCCGCAAGGAAGAATTTCCAGCTCGTTATCGAAAGCCGCCTGAACATGGCGACCTCAATCCAGGACGTCGGTCACCATGCCGCGCGCAACCTTTGCCGCCGTCTTTTCGTCCGTCAGGGTCTGGAGGACGACGAGTGCGAACAGCATGGACGCGCCAGGGGCCTGCCCCGTTATCACGTTGCCGTCCGCAACGACCGGGACTCCCGCGCAGGGGCGGTCGAGATCGAGCGCACAAGTCGGATAGCAAGTGACGTGCTGGCCCTCTTCGAGGACGCCAGCTTCTACGAGGACAGTCGGCGCGGCGCAGATCGCGCACAGGAGCCGCCCTTCCTCCTTCTGACGGCGAAGCCGCTCCGAAAGTGCGGTCGACGCCTTGAGGTTCTCCGTCCCCTCTCCTCCGCCCGGGAGGACTATCGCATCGAACTCGTCCTTCTCTGCCTCCGAGAAAGGCGCGTCCGCAAGCATGGTGACGCCGTGGGCGCTGCGCACCTCTGGGCCGTCGGCGAGAGCCGCGGTAACGACCTCGACCCCGCCGCGGCGGAGAACGTCAATCGCTGTGACGGCCTCGATGTCCTCGAAGCCGTCCGCGAGCACCACAAGCGCCTTAGCCGACATTCTTTGCCTCGTTGCACTTGAGCTTGCGACCAAGAATCTCCTTGTCGGAGAGCGCCTTCACGGCCGCATCGACCTCTGCGCGGTTCGGCATGTGCACGAACCCGAAGCCCTTGGACCTGCCGTTGTAGCGGTTCGTTATGATGCGGGCGTAGGTGACCTTGCCGAACGCCTCGAACTCCTTGCGGAGCTGCTCTTCGGTGAGGTCGTAGCTTAGGTTGCCGACGTAGATTTCGATCGACCCGTCCGCAGGCGCGGGGTGGGTCTTCTCAAACTTCGGCTCGCCGCGATCCTGACGACGCTGGCCCTGCTTCTTGCCATAGCCGCAGGAGCCGCCGTTCTTGCCACACGGGCGGAACATGCGGCAGATGGCGCACATTACGATGACGCCAAGCACAAATGCGGCAATCGCGATGGTCCAAGCCGCACACGAATTGGTCTTGAAAAGTTCAAGAGCTCCACTGATACAGTTCATTGTTATGTTTTTCCTTCCTTGCCTTTAGCTGTTCCTATAGTCACCGAGCGACTTCATGCGGCTCGGATGACGGAGTTTTCTGAGCGCCTTCGCCTCGATCTGGCGAATTCGCTCGCGCGTTACGTTGAACAGGCGTCCGACCTCCTCGAGCGTGCGGCTGTAGCCGTCGGTCAGGCCGAACCTGAAGTCGACGACCTGCCGTTCGCGGTCGGTTAGCGTGTTCAGTATGTCCCTCAGTCTCTCCTTGAGTAGATGCCCTTCCGTTACTTCGAAGGGATTCTCGCTCGAGAGGTCGGGGATGAAGTCGCCGTAGTGAGCGTCGTCGTTGTCGCCGACCTTCGACTGCAGCGAAATCGGCTGCTGCGACATCCTCTTGACCGCCCTTACCTGGTCGGCGGGAAGCCCCATCTCCTTGGAAAGCTCCGCCTCGGTAGGTTCGCGTCCGAGCTTCTGGATGAGCTTCTTCTGGACTCGCATCAGCTTGTTGATCGTCTCGATCATGTGGACGGGGATGCGTATCGTCCTCGCCTGGTCCGCGATCGCGCGTGTCGCTGCCTGGCGAATCCACCACGTCGCATAAGTCGAGAACTTGTAGCCCCGCTTGTACTCGAACTTCTCGACCGCCTTCATGAGGCCGGTGTTGCCCTCCTGGATGAGGTCGAGGAACGAAAGCCCGCGGTTCATGTACTTCTTCACGATGGAGATGACGAGACGGAGATTCGCCTCGACCATCTTCGTACGCGCCGTCTGCCCCGCCTTTAGGACGCGCCTCAGCTCGGAGAACGTCGTCATGAACTCCTCGGCGGGCATGCCGAACTGGGCCTCGAGGCGCGACATCCTCTCGCGGACCTGCGCGAGGTCGTTGTCGCGCTTCTTCGACGGACGGGACTGCATAAGCGCAGACTGCTTCGCGACAAGTGCGCGGTACGGCAGGTAGATGCGTTCGTCGGCGTCGGCGCAAAGCGTCTCGAGGACCTTCTGCTTGAAGCTGAGGTCGATGAAGCACTGCTTCAGCGCGGCGCGCGCGTTCGCGAGCTTCTTCTCGGCGCCGCGCACTTCGGCCGCGGTCGGACGCTTCTTCGCGATCGTAGAGAGGTACTTCGAACTCGCCTCGGCGAGACGGGCCTCCACGTCCTTGATCTGCTTGCGGAAGCCCGGTATGAGCGCGATGTACGCGTCGCGGTTCTCATCGAACTTGTCGGTGACGATCCTGTCGAAGCGCTCGTACTGACCCTCGAGCTTGTCAAGCTGGTCGGCGTACATCTTCGGGGCGAAGAGGAACCTGTTGAACATGTTCTTCGTCTTCGACTCGGCGTCCTCGATGGTCTGGCAGATTGTGACCTCCTCGTCGCGCGAGAGAAGCTGAACCTGGCCCATCTGGTGGAGGTACATGCGGATCGGATCCTCGATCATCTCCGCAGCTCGCGCCTTGGGATCGGCGGCCTTCTGGTTCTTCGCCTCGAGCCACTTCTTCACGTCCTCTTCGCGAAGCACCTGCACGCCCAGCGCCTCGAGTATCTTGAGGTAGCGGTCGGACTGGATCGCGTCGACGATGTTGGATGGGAGAATCTGGTTAAGCTCCTCGTAGGTGATGTAGCCGCCGTTCGCCTCGCTGCGGCGCTTCACGTCGACGATAACGTCGTTTAGCTCTGTCTCGCGGAGAATGGACATTCCCTCCATCGACGGAAGAATCGTCTCTGTTCCCTCTATGTCGTCCGCACCGAAGCTCGGCAACGGCTGTGGGGGAATGGCGGCTTCGGCGTCCTCGGCGTCGACGGGCCTCGTCTCGTCCGAGGGCTCCTCCTCGCGCTCTACCTCGGCGACAAGCAACTCGTCGTCAAGCGACTCGGAGTCGAGCTCTTCCACGGTATCGGCAGGGGGAAGATCGTCGCCAGCCGACTCGTCGGACGCAACGCGCTGGCGGCGCTTGCCGTTCGCCTTTGCGGGGGCTTTTTTCTTGCCGTCAGTCGATTTCGACCCCGCCTTCTTGGCAGGAGTCTTTGCGGAAACAGACTTCTTCTTGCCCCTCTCGGGCTTCTTCGACAGCTTCTTCGTTAGCTTTTTCGCGGCCTTTTTCAAGGCCTTCTTCACTTTCGCCATGGTTGCTCCAGTATACAATCCACCCAACTGCACTTTGTCAAGTGGTTTGAATAGTATACCACAATTATTCGCCCGTGTGTGGGGGGAAAATGAGAATTTTTTTAACGCGTAACCGCCCCTTGAGGGTGGGCGCGACCCATAGGGAGATGCGCCCGCGCCGAAGGCGTCGGGTTGGCCGAGGCCGCAGGCCGAGCCGCGAAGCGGTCGCAAGAGCCCGCGCGACCGA
>Ga0256405_10005703_pt1 | contig 20986 bp, 18 predicted proteins | sample RumenRJG_02DNA_FD_189096 | JGI IMG/M metagenome (GOLD analysis project Ga0256405, IMG submission 189096) | Bovine rumen microbial communities from Lethbridge, Alberta, Canada - RJG_02 | ecosystem: Host-associated > Mammals > Digestive system > Stomach > Rumen | place: Canada: Alberta... | reverse complement strand
GTTACACTAAATTGTACCATGATTTTTATTGAACAGCAAGACCTGAACATATTGAATCTGCAATGTTTGGAGATATATTTGGGAGGTGCGTTTATGGGGTAGTGGAACTTTTATGAAAAGTTAAGATTGTAAGGTGAACAACTTTTACGAGCGTTTAATATCTGTTCAGTTGGAGTTTGCATGAATGTGTAAATATCATGTTACAAAAATGTGATTAATAATATATTTCTGAAAACGTTTTTTGTGTATTATGTGCTCGATAGCAATAGACAGACTCTATTCTATGATTTTGGTTAAGGGCGTTTATTTCCTTAGTCCTCAACTAAAGTTATTTTTTGTCCAAGTTTTACTCCCGGTTGCCGTACCGGGAGTTTTTTTATTAATTGTGAGATGTTTAAAGGTAATTTACCGGGGAACTGTATATTCTTATGTTATATATTGGTAATGTTTTTGTTAAAACGGTTTAATAATACGACGTTGGCAACCACGGTCTAAATGATGAAAAGAGTGGATTATCTGAAATGTTTCACGGAAAGAGAAGCTTAATGAAGAATACAGCCCTTGCGATTCCGGTCGCCGTGGCATTTATGTGTTCTGAGGTATATTCAGACGACACATTGAACGCTTCTGCCGTTGAAAACGGAGAAAGCTCTGTTTCGGGGAACTTCGGTATCGCGGTGCCGGCAGCCGAACGTATTGCATCCGACACGGTCATTCACCATTATCCTCTTCCTTCATACATTCCGAATACTGATTACGATGACGTAATGTCATACAGTATTGCTGTGAGAATCAACGGCAGGCATAATCATTCAGACATGAGTGATGCGCTGTCCGCCAAAACCTTTCCCGGGGTTTACGTGGTCTGTCTTGATACCAATTATGATGACAGCTGTGAGGATGAACTTACTACGGGGCTGACGGATTCACTCGGTTATCATATTCTCGCCTGGAGTGACGTTACGGTCGATCGCAATGTTCTCAGGAACGGAAACATTATTGCTCTTTCCGATGATGATTCCGATGAGTTTTTCAGATATCCGGTAGCGGAGCTGAAATTCAGATATGACACGGAAGCTGAAATAGTTTATGACGATCTCTACCTCAACAGTCTTTCGAATATCCAGAATCTGATGGGAAGACATAATTTCAATAAGATTCTCGGGGTAGTGTCAGGAGTGAATTTTGCGGAACGCAATCCTGATGATGACAGGGTGTACAGATCGATAATGTACTCTTTTGACGAAGCCGATCTCGGTGGCAGAGACATATACAGAATGAATAACAGTGAGCTTGCCCTGAAGGTGAATTCGGTTTACGGCCGAATATCCGGCAAGGTGCATGAACACGAGATGGATGATATCGTCTCACTGATAATCAGCAATATCGACGGTTCAGACAGGTGATTACGAATTAAGGAAGCTCCGGAAGGGGCTTCCTTAATATATTTCTCAATGTATTGGAACTCCGACTTTATGATGGCGGATTACGGCACGGCCCACAGCTTATGCGTAAGATGTCCAAGGAGTGATTCGACGTGGCTTTCATCCGGATGCTTTTCGGCTTCAATCACGGTAAATGCATGCACCATGTAATGATCAAAGATCCATTTTCTAACCTCTTCTCTTGTCAGCTCTCCGAGTTCGATCCTTCGGGCAAAGGCCAACAGCTCGCTGTCGTTTGCATGAATGCTGCATCCGTTCATGAGCATGGTGGCGCAGGTCGCCAGTATTGCGGTTTCACGGTTGTTGTAGACAAAAGGATGCTCCCTCAGAATGCTGTAGAGGATGACCGCGGCCATACTGGTGTAGTATTTGTCAGAGTCATCCAGCTTTGAACAGCTCTGAATTATATTTTCCAGAATGTTGTAATCTCTAATTTCAACTTCTTCAGAACCGCACAGAAACTTGTTCAGTCCTATAAGCTCGTTAACTGATAACATGTATTTCATGTTTTGCTCCTTATTACCGGCCATGCACTGCAGGGATTAGCTGAAGGCCGGAGAAAAGAACAGAAAAATAATCATTACCCGGAATATGCTACTTCCTTATAAGTTTGGAATATACCCCGAAATTCATGTTCATTGACATGACCACGGCTCTTATCAGATCCGGGTTTTTAATTTCCCTGGGGATGTTCATCAGCATTTTCGGAAAATAATCCAGTTTATGATAGTCTGCCATAAGCGAATCGATCTCGGCATCAGTCATGCGGTACCGCTTTAAGGTTTTAATAAAACCGTAAATCATTTCCTCAGTCATGATGTCTTTGTAGTGTATACTCATAATGTTCTCCTTCAGTTTTCCGGGGCGATGAGCCGGAAATCACAGGGATCGTTATTTAAAACCTGTATCATCGTCTTCTGAGCACACACATTACGTAGCCGGATATCCTTTGTTATTGATTATTATTTTGGTTTTTCAGCAGGTATTCCGTTTAATGAATATTACGGATAATAATTGATTTGAATATTAAGTAATTTCCCCGGTAAGGACATATTCGACAGGGGGAATGGAATTTTTATGATTTCTTATGATTAAGTCAGAACATTCACGCAGTAAATAATACTGTCCGCAAAGTTCTTTGGTGAACCCGGCTGTTATCTAAGACGATTGAGGTTTTAAAAAACGCGGCGTCTGCTTGTAATCTGACGCCATATAAGCCGGCATCCGATTAATGCCCGCCGGAGCGGAGAATTCCGCTCCATAATTATATTTATGACACCAAACGAATTATATTTCAATATATTGACTGATTATTCGTGACTATTTACGTTGTGCGTCAAATATTTATCTGAATCAGGCAGATAATGATGTGCCGATGCTGATAAAAAACCGCATAATTGAATCAAGAAATTTTTTATTGAATTCCGAAATTTTTATTAAGATATTTATTAATCTCTGTAATTACTGCTTCCGGCTTTTTCATGTGGATGTTATGACCGCATTCAGGAATTCCGGCAATGCTCATGGCAGGATTTCCGGCTTTTTGGAGTCCGGCTGCCAGTTCGCCGTATTTTGCGTCATTCTCTCCGTACAGGTATAGAATAGGGAGTGAGGTCTTTCTTATGGCTTCACCCAGATATGGCATTTTGCCGGTACTGAGTCCGGTCATGGTTTTTGCCATCCTTATGCCGATGTTTCTGGAGCGCATGACTATCAGTCTTTCTTTTTCCTCATCGGTGAGGTCGGCAAATACCGGCTGATTGTACCATTCAGTCACAACGTCCTTCATCGGTTCTGTGGCGAATTTTTCAGCCCAGGCACAGTCCGCCCTGTATCTTTCCTTTCTTGTCTGCTTGTCGGCAATACCAAAACCTGCACTTTCCAGAATAAGTCCTTTTACGGCGATTTTTGGTCTCTCAGCGGTAAGGGCGTAGTGGGCGGCAATTCTGCCTCCCATGGAGTACCCGTAAAGTATGCATTCTTTTACCTTGAGTCCTATAAGCTGTTCTTCCATCCAGTCGTTGATGCTGGAAAAGTCTACTTCCGCATCACTGCATCCTGATCCCGGGAGAGACAGGATCTGTGCTCCGACAGGTATTTTATCCGCAAAGGTCAGAAATTCATGAGCAGAGCCGAGAAATCCCGGCAGAAAGACTATCTGTAGCATAAGTTGGGTATCCGTCCGTAATATATTCCGAGAGTACGTGAGAAGAGCTGTCATGATTTGATTGCTCTTTTCCCGTTCAGGATAAGATGATAGTGTGTTATTGATCTTTTTACAAGAAATCCTTATTGTTTAAGGAATTCGGAACATTGATGGCTCAGCACTTCCTGTTAAATTCTGTCGTAACAAAGAGCAATCAAATCATAAAATAATAAAATCATAAAATCATAAAATCATAAAATCAGTTTATGCCTGCGGTATCTGTTTCTACGGGAAAAACCGCTCCGTTATCTGTAGGAGGCTGAAACGGTATTTTTGCCGTAAGATTCGAAATAAAGGACTTTGTTTGTGTTTTAACGCCGGAGAGCAGACGTTAGGCGCTTAGGTTCAGACCTGAGGGGAAAACGCGCCGTGGCGTTTTCCCGTCCGTTAGGTCTTTATCATCCGAACAGTCTGCTGAATTACGAATCATACGCGACAGAGCCGAGTCACGGGTTCGCAGTCGACACTTTGGACATTCGGGGCTGACGCCGTGGGTATCAGGATTTCTTCCGTTTAATCAGCAAAATCCGCCACTTCAATTATTTCAGGTGTCCATTTCTGTCCCGGCATGCCGCACTCTTCCATAAACTTTCCAAGCTCATCCTTGCTGTTTATTCTGCGGTACGGCAGCTCAAAGCCTTCGGCAATTTCCAGAATGTCCACTGCAGGAACAAATTCCGACAGATGTCTGTTTCCGGAGTAATGCTGGTTGATGACCATTATTTTGGTTCCGGTATTCCGAATGAGAGGCAGGGAATTCAGATCGGCAAGAATTTCCGGCAGGTCCGCCAGAAGCAGAATATTGCTTTTAAGCCCGGCTCCGGCAGCAATGGCCGTAAGACCGTTATGACAGGCCATTCTGGTGTTCTGAAGACGCTGAATACCTTCGAGTATGCCTGCGTTTGCGTCATGTTCCGCCTGAATGATGATACTGCGCAGGCTTTCGTCTCCGAACGGTTTTACAATGCCGGCGTAAATCTGGTTTTTTATTACCGATTCATAGGTGAAGTACAGGTTGTTCGGAGCGTCGGTTTCCGGCAGGTAGTCCAGAAATCTTTCATCAAGCTCACTGTTGCCGCAGACTACGTAGAACGGCGGTTCACCGTCTTTTTCATGGTCGGTCGGCATGGTTATTTCAGCAAGACTCGTGCCCGGAAGTCCGTGACGGAGTCCCATTGTTTCAATTAACTTTTCGGCCTCTTTCCTGATTACGGTGAGTATCTTTTTAAGTTCGTTTTCATCCGTAAACCGTTCATCGATATGATAAAGAGGTTCTCTGAAGGAAAAGTTTATGTGGAGCGGACGAAGTCTTGTCCTTGCCCTGTTGAAGGCAAGGCAAAGCAGATGCAGGTGTCCTGCCGAATGAATAATGTCATTATCGACGGCAAGCTCCAGAAATTCCGTTTCGCTGCCGAATATTCTGCCCTGAAGCGTCGCCTGGTTGGCTCCGCAGTCAATAAGCTCGTCAGGACGGTCGGCGGTGATTACTATCAGCGGCAGATTGTAGAGCGCCGCCGTAAGTACGGCAGGATACAGGTTGGCTACGGCACTGCCTGAGGTTGTAAACACTATTACCGGCTTTCGTGTCGCTCTGGCAATACCGAGGGCAAACCATCCAAGACCTCTTTCATCATAGTGAATGTGCTTATGAAATCCCGTAATCGCCGACATGGCCATGACGAGAGGAGCACTTCTTGATCCCGGTGCGTAGCATATTTCACTGCATCCGAGCTTCTTTAAGGTGTACAGCAGTCTGTATGCTGACAAAGTCTGTCCGTTTTTAATGTAAACCTGTTCTTTCATCCGATCCGCTCCGGCGTTCTTCCTGGTTGTTTCCGTTTCTTAATTAATTATCTGCCCGTACCATTCATGCTCAGCTTATACCGTTCAGTGCGACCTGTCCGCTTTGTGGAATCTGCTGAAATAGTCGTCGGCCTCGGTTTTCTCCGTGTTTCCCGTCTTCCTTTTCCCGGCGGCCTTTCTGGCTGTTTTCTTGGCGGTAAGATCCACCTCTATGACACAGGATCCTGAACCGTTCCCGGTAAGGGCGTCCTTCAGTTCGCTGAATTTCGTGACACATGCGTAGCTGATACCGAAGGCTCTGCAGAAATGCGAGAAGTTCAGCCCGTGCGGGTTGATGAAGGATTCCTTCATCAGCTTTTCGGTAGGGAGAGGGAATCTCGTAAAGATTCTTCCGCCATTGTTGTTAAGGATTATAAGCTTCAGACTGACGTTTCTGAGAAGCCCCAGTGAACTGAGATCATAAAGAGCAGAGGTATCGCCTATGACTGCAACCGTTTCTCCGTTCATGGCAATGCCGGCGGCAGTTGCAATGAGACCGTCAATTCCTGAGACAACCCGGTTTGTGAGAATCATGTTTGCGGCGTGAAGCCTCTTTTCAGCCATTCTGACGGAGAGACTGTTCCCGAGGAAGACGCGCTGCTTCGGTTTAAGGATGAGATTAAGAAGTCTGTAGAAGCTTTCCTCATCGGCAATGTCCGTTCGTTTTAGCGCATTCAGCTCCCTTGTTTCCCTTTCGCTTGCGCCCGCGTCAGAACCGTAAACAGGCAGCTTCCTTGAGATTCCGTCCGATACCGGCAGAAGATAAGGAAGAACCTCGTAGCTGTCTTTTAATGCCACGCCCCTGCAGCCTGACGCGTTAAGGGAGATGACGTCATCGTTCATGAATACCTGAACAATGTTTTCTTTTTTCGCGGACAGGAACTCAAGTATCGTTTTGGAGATGAATCTGCCTCCGAGGATAAGAATGTAGTCAAAGGGCAGATTGTTGTAGCCGATTGTGGTTCTTACGTCTTCAGGTCTTGTTTCGGCGAACCTCTGACCGTTGAGATATGCTACCGGCGGATGGTTTCTGTACCATTCGTCAAAATCCGTAATAAGGTTGAGATTCTTTCGGCCTCTGAGGTTGGACTGAACATCCGCATATACCGGGAAGCCTGTTCCGGCCAGATATTTTTCAACAGGTTCCGCTTCAGTGGCGGTCAGAGCTCCGGCAAAAACCAGCGTCCTTGAATCCGTAATCTGTCTCAGCAGATTGAGCTTCGGATCCGTGTCCGTCATGTTGCGGGACATGGAGTTAAGGTTGTCCTTAAGATTCCTGTTGCTTTCGGTAAGCAGGGTTTCATCGGATTTACCGTCATCCGGCAGTTTGAAAAACTGCTCCGCAAAACAGGAGTATACCTCCTCACGAAGTGCCATGAGTCTGCTGATGAATTCCTCGTTGAAGAATGAACTGACGTCATCAGTGAATTCATCCAGGGTAATTCTGCTGAACATGCCGATTTCAGGTGAAATCCTGACGTGAAGAGGCTTGTGTCGGGCCTCGGCAAGTCTGTAGGCATTTATTATTCTGTGGGTTCTGGCGGTAGGTGTCAGACGTTCGTTGGCGTAGTTTATCTGTACGTATTCGCAGAAGTTTGCAAGATACGGATCAGTTCTGGAAACACTGCCGGTAAGCGATTCGGGAACGTCATGTCCCTCGTCAGTACTGATAACGATGAGCGGGGTTCTCTGCCCCTGAATTTCCATCAGCATCGGTGCCAGATTTGCCAGACCGTGCATTGTGGATACGATAACCGCAACGGGGGATTCGGATGCTTTAAGACACCCCATGGCCTGAAAGCCGGTGATTCTTTCGTCGTATCCCATATGCGGAACCGGACTGCTGAAGTGCTGAAGCGTCAGTTCCATGTATGATTCCAGCAGACCGTTGTCGCAGAAAACATCCCGTACGCCGAGGCAGTTAAGTACGTACACCAGTTCGGCGTCTCTGTAGATGGATTTATGACCGTATTCAATAATCGATGTAATCATGTATCTGTATTCCGTGCCGCACATCCCTGATCCTTCCGCTGAGGATTCCGGGGCTGACGGTATGTATTACGTTACCTAATAGAATATTTGTTGCAGTTGATTTTATCCAGCAGCATTCTGACCGTGTTTTCATTCGATATTCTGCGCAGAACAGCCGTCATTTTAAGTCCGGTTTCCTTCCATTCAGACTCCGGTTCCGACTCTCCCATGATGCCGGCTCCGCCGTAAAGCGTTATCGAATCAGCGGTGAGGGTAACGCTTCTGAGAAGAACAAGAGCAGTGGATTCATCATGATGGCGGATACCGCCGATTCCGGCGTAATCCCCGCTGATGAGGGCTCCGCACTCATCAAGAATTTTAAGCGCCTCAGCTGCCGGATATCCCAGAGTGGCCGGCGTAGGATGAAGAAGCTTAATCATTTCACTGGGATCCGGAGTACCCTTATGCGTGCCGCTGATCTCAACCAGCAGGTGGGTTATGTACGAAAGCTTTCTGAGCTTCTGCTCCGACTGCCTTACGTCAAGGCATATTCCTGAAAGCTTTGAGCTTACATAATCTGCCACGATTCTGTTTTCCGTAAGATTCTTGCGGTCATGAAGCAGAGTGGCTGCATCCTCGGCGGAAACTGATCCTGCCAGGGCATCGCAGCTTATGGAGCGTGATTTTATGCTGAAGAGCTTTTCCGGAGTGAATGACACGAAAAGCCGCGGTTTCAGGGTGCCTTCATCCGCAGAGTCAGGTGCCGTATATGATGCGTAAAAATGACATTCGCTGTCAGGCTCCGAGAGTCTGTCGTATATCAGGCCGGTAAGAGTCTTAAGCAGGAATGATTCATCCTTTGCCGTCTCCGCATTAAGGGTAAACACGGCCTTTCTGGCCGTAACCGCCTTTTTAAGGAGGCTTCCGGAGCAGTTAATCGCATTGCGGATGTGTCTTACCCTGTCCAGAAAAACGTCGTGTTCAGGAATAAGTTTTATGTCAGCATTCTCCAGAATTCCGTCCATGCGAACGTGTTCCGGACGGTATGCGGTGGAGGTCCTTCCGTCAGGGTAACCGGCGGGGGCTGATGCCGTAAGCAGGGAGCCGTCGTTGATAAGGATGCTGTCAAGCGCCTCCTTATCAAACATGACCGAATTACGTGACGTGTTATCTGCGGTGCCGGCATGGTATTCCGCAGTGACGGTCAGACTGCGGGGATCCGTGACAATGAGTATTTCCGGAGTGTAGGAGTCGACCGATACCGGAACCTTAAAGGCGCTTCTGAAAAAACATGTTTCGGGATCCGTATGCTGAGATCTGCCGAATCCGAGATAAAGTCTGCCGTTTATGTCTGATGTTACCGTGATTTCGCTGCAGACTGAGCATCCCGTTATCGCAGCCACGATTCCGGCAAGTTCATTAAGGTCTTTGTAGCTTTCAGTCTCTGACTGCTGAAGGGGTAGGGCGGTATTTATATCTGAATGCGCTGACAGAAAGTTTATAATCCTATCCCGTATCATGAAACCCCGCTCCTTCTTGTTTGTTAGACAGCCGATATTATAGCACACATTAAGCCTGTAAATGTCAGGAAAGGCTGACAACCGGAGCCGGAATGATGTATGTGCGGTAATGAGGCGGGGAGAAATAAAAAGTCATAAAAAAAACGGGAGAAATTTTCTCCCGTCTAAAAGACTGTTAACGAAGGTATTCTGGTTTATCCGGATGGTTCGCATCATCCGGATCCCGGAATTTAGTTGAAGAGGCTGCTTACTGCGTTTGATGCAGCTTCAGCTGCCTTCTGCTTGGCCTTTTCTTCAGCGGTCTTCTTTGCGGCTTCGGTAGCTGCTTCGGCTGCTGAGTTGAGAATATCGCCTGAATTTCCTGAAACGCTGCTTACGGCGTCAGAAAGAGCAGTGGCGGCATTAAGATTGTTCTGTGCGGCGTTTAAGCTTTCCTTTGCGGAATCAACTGTCTGCTGTGCAGAATTCAGTGCGTCTGATGCCGTGTTAAGGGTGGATGAAGCCGTACCTGCAGTGGTTGATACGGGACTCAGTGCATCTGCTACCTGCTTTGAGCCGTCTACGGCCTGTTTGGTAGTGGTGATGGTCTGAGAAGTGGTGTCAAGTTTGTTTGATGTTGCATCGAGAAGAGATGCGTGAGCTACTCCGAGTCCGGCAAATAGCATCAGAGAAGATAAGATGTTAAGCTTTCTCATTTTAATTCAGTTAAACCTCAATATAGTATGTGTGCGGAGAGCGTTAGGAACGCACGCTGCATAATATGGTGATGCCGAAAGACGGCTCAGAATATACAACAGGCACATCCTTATTTCAATGATAAATATTATCAATGAACGTTTATTATGTTTGTTTTGTCGCTCAGGAGAACCAAAAGTCCGTGTAAAGCCTGCTACAACGGCATTTGGTACTTCTCCATGCGTGAATTCTAACATTTATGAACGGGTTTGGATGCAGTAATTTTAAAATTGAGATAGGTCACACATTTGATGGTGGGATATGTTACAAAAAGATAATGCAAATGTTAAACATATGTTAACCATACCAAAAAACGTTATCCGTGTATGATATTTTTTGTGATGAAAGCGGGGTTTTCGGGATCCCGAACGTTTGGAAACGGCTTCGGCCGGGATTAAGCGGAAAATGAGTGAAAGACTGAATCAGAGAATAAAAAATATCAGTCGGAAGAAAGAAAATTTGTGGTTTTTACTGATTCTGTCTGGCTTTTTTTCTGTCGGGCCTATAGGTGGGAGATCTCCGTTTTTGGTGATCTGATCGCGTAAATCATTTTCCTCTTCAACAAATGCGGGGGAGCTCTCGGCAGGAAGAACCTTGGTTTTTATTCCGTCAAGCTTCAGGGCCTTCTGTTTGAGGGCGGCAATACTTACCGGGTTCTCCTTTCTGTAGTCTGCAGGATATACGGCATCCACGTCTTCCCACAGACCGAAACCGTAGGAATGGGCATCCCTTTCAATTCTCAGGTATATTGAGGATGGATTGTTTCTGTCAGCCCAGGCATATCCCTGTCTTATCATTTCACGGTTAATGTTCTGTCTCTGGAAAAAGAGCTCACCCACTACGTGTTTGCTGGTGACGTCCCTGACCTTAATGCTGATTTTTTACCGGATATTATTGATTTGAGATAGTTTCTTGATTCCTTGCCGTAATACTGGTCAAGCTCAGGCGCCTCAATGTCGGCCATTTTTATAAGATATTCGTTGCCTTTGCGAGTCTGGCATATAAAGTAGTTGCCGCTGAGAACCAGAGTTACCTGACACGTAAGATAGTTCTGTCGCGTCCAGGGCCGGGCGTCAGCCGTCGGAATCATCATTGCTGATGATACGGCAATAACTGTCAGCACTCTCTTGACGTAACGATTCATTTATAAAACTCTCAACAAAACGGCTTGATTATTCATGTAGTGAATCAGGTATCTGAATTATCGGACATATCTAAAAAATAACTGACGCCCATAATGATTTTAACTCACGGAGTATGCTGATGTACGTTTTTTGTTTAAAGGTTATATGTATTTCACAAATAAGCACCACCATCTTGTTAAAAATATATGTCATGTCATATTGTCGTTTTTCCGGATAATATGAGCGGCCCTGAAGAAATATGCGTGAGGCCTGATGTGGTCTGCTTTCTCATTAATTTATTCTTTTCTCAGGATTGTCATTTCCACTGCGTCTGGCGGACTGCCGTCCTGATGTCCCGTTATCCCGAAAACCCTGCGAGGTCACAAATCGGCGTGTCAGTTGACCGTTTGTCAGCTGCTCAGGTTCCGATCTGCTAGAATGAAATTATATACAAGTACCTGAAAGTGAACGGATGGCCGTTTCCTTTAAGGAGAATAATATGAAAATCTTCAAACTGGCACTTCCTCTGACGATACTTGCGGGACTTGTCGCCGGTGTCGTCTATCTGAACGGGCATGAGGAGAACGCATCCGGAATGCCTCCCGGTATCTTTTCCTGTAACGGCCGCCTTGAAGTGAAGCGGGTGGACGTGGCCAGCCTTTACGCCGGGCGCGTCGAATCCGTAGCCGTCGACAGGGGGCAGACGGTCAGCACGGGAGATGTTCTGGTTACCCTGTCCTCATCCGTTGCGGCATCACAGCTTAAATCGGCATCCGCAAGGCGTGACATGGTTCAGGAGAATCTGCGCAAGAACGACGCCAGAATCACTCAGATCAATGAGGAAATAAGACTTGCGTCAATTGAACTTAATGATGCCGAGCATCTGTTTAAGGACAGGCTTATATCCGCTACGGAGCTCGAACGCCGGAAAACGGCTCTTGCCGTCAAAAAATCATCCCGGGAGATTATTCTTCGTGAAAAGCAGGAAACACTTCTGGAAATGGATCGGGCTGAAGCCCAGCTTGAGGAGGCGGCTTCCCGTAACAGTGACATGACGGTAAGGGCTCCCTTCAACGGTATCGTCGAATACCGCCTGGCAGAGCCGGGGAACGTGGTTGGGGCCGGAGGCAGAGTGGTGTCACTGCTTAATCCGGATGACGTGACCCTTGACGTTTTTCTTCCTACCAACCGTGTTGCTTCGGTAAAGGTCGGCGATGATGCACGCATAGTTCTTGACGGAACGGGAACAGTGATTCCGGCAAAGGTTGATTTCATAGCGGGGGACGCACAGTTTACGCCTAAATATGTGGAAACAGGCGAGGAGAGGGCCAAGCTTTTATTCAGGGTTACGCTCCGAATACCTGAAGAAATCACGAAAAGGCATCGCTTCGGTTTCCGGGGCGGCATGCCTGCCGTGGGGTACGTTAACTGTACCGGTGACGTCTGGCCTCAGAGTCTGACGGTAAGTCGTGGTTTTGCGACGGATCCCGATATGAAGGCCCCGGGGAACGCCGAAAACGTGAAAACGGACGGCCAGGAAATATCCGATGCATCCCCTGACGGACAGGAAACGGAAAATTCCATGAAATCCTAGTATTCGAAAAGTAAATGGACGATTCTCATGATTATGACAGCGGAACTGAACGGCAATGAAAAGGAGGATAACTCCCTTGCGGTAAGGGTGAACCGTGTAAGTCACCGTTACGGCAGGGTTACCGCACTCAGCGATGTTTCCTTAAGCATCGGCCGCGGTCTTACCGTGGGGCTTGTCGGATCAGACGGTGTCGGTAAGTCAACGCTTCTGTCACTTATTGCCGGAACCAGAATCATCCAGCACGGCAGCATCAGTGTATTCGGCTGCGATATTGCGGACGGAGCCGCAAGGGATCGTCTGGCCCTCAGGGTGGCATTCATGCCTCAGGGTCTGGGGCGTAATCTTTATCCGACCCTGTCGGTCAGGGAGAATCTGGCGTTTCATGCCGACCTTTTCGGGCTGTCCGGAAAAGACAAGACGGAGCGCATCTTACGACTTATGGATGCCACGTCCCTGACTCCTTTTGCCGACAGGGATGCCGGCCATCTTTCCGGAGGCATGAAGCAGAAGCTGTCTCTCTGCTGTGCTCTCATACACAGTCCCGATCTTCTTATTCTTGATGAGCCGACCACCGGTGTGGACCCTCTGTCAAGGCGCAGGTTCTGGACGCTGGTTGACGATCTGCGCCGGGAATCTCCCGGCATGACCGTGATTGTTTCAACCGCCTATATCGATGAGGCCGAAGGCTTTCAGCATACCATAATAATGAATGACGGAACGGTTCTTGCCGATGAGGGAACGCGGGAGCTCATGGACAGGATGGAAGCCGCCACTCTTGAAGAGGCATACATGAGGCTTCTGCCTGCCGATAAGCGGGGAAAGGAAGGCGGTTTCAACATTCCTCCGTACCGGAGGGACGCGAATAAAGCCTGTGCCATCACGGCCTCGGGACTTACCAAAAGGTTCGGAGACTTCACAGCAGTGGACGGCGTAAGCTTTGAAATAGGCAGGGGGGAGATTTTCGGGTTCCTGGGATCCAACGGCTGCGGCAAGTCCACCACCATGAAAATGCTGACGGGCCTCCTGGAACCTACGGCAGGTACCGCCAGAATTCTGGGAAGAGAGTTCGCCGCAGGTGACACCGACATAAAAATGAAGGTGGGATATATGTCTCAGGCCTTTTCCCTTTATGAGGAGCTGACTGTTACCGAGAATCTTTATCTTCATGCCAAGCTCTATCATATTCCCCTTAAACGGCGTGTTGAGACCATCAGAAAGGTTCTCGACAGATTCAGTCTTTATCACCTTCGCCATGAAAAACCGGCGTCACTGTCACTCGGCATCAGGCAGCGTCTGCAGCTTGCCGCCGCCTGTCTCCATGATCCGGAGATACTTATTCTTGACGAACCTACGTCAGGAGTGGATCCGTCGGCAAGAGACATGTTCTGGGATTATCTCATAAAGCTGTCCCGGGAAGACCGTGTGACAATTTTCGTGTCCACCCACTTTATGAATGAGGCTGAAAGATGTGACCGCATTTCCCTGATGCACCGCGGAAGGGTTCTTGCCGTAGGTACTCCGGAGGAGCTTAAGCGCAGCAGCGGAGATGAATCACTGGAGAACTCGTTCATCCGCCGTCTGGAGGAACAGGAGGAAGAGGAGAATAAGTCACAAGAACAGGCTTCCGCAGGAGAAGAACTTTCCGTAACCGACCTAAGGGATAATCCTCAGGATAAGGGCGGAACCGCAGGTTACATATCTTCTACCGGCTCTTCCGGGAAAAAACGAACAGGACTTTTTTATGCCCTGTCCATGATACGGGCTTTTGCCGTAAGGGAGGCCAGGGAAATCCTTCGCGACAGGATCCGCATGTTCTTTGTCATCTTCGGCGCCCTTATTTTTGAAATATCGGCGTCATACGGAATTTCATTCGACATGACCGCAATGCCGTTCGGAGTTATTGACCACGACGGGAGTCCCGAAAGCAGGGCTCTTGTGAGGGAGTTTGGCGGTTCCGCCTATTTATATGAAAAGCAGGTTGACGCATCCATGGCCCCGGTGAATATTTTTCAGAAGGAGCACGTCAAGCTTCTGATAGACATACCGGAAGGATACGGAAGTTCGCTTCTTAAGGGGGAAAGCCCTGAGGTGGGCTTTATGATAGACGGAGCCTTCCCCGCGGTGTCAAACAACGTCAGGGGATACGTGAACGGTATAATGGCGAAGTATAACGCAAGGCTCTCAGACATCCGCGGTGCCGAGAAGGCTGATGCGGGCTATCCGTTTGAGATAAGGTTCATGTACAACGAGATCTTCAGGAGCGTCTACGTGATGGTTCCCGGTCTGATAATGCTTGCCATGGTGATGTTCCCTGCGATGATGACGGCACTCGGCGTGGTGCGTGAAAAGGATCTTGGAACCATCAGCAATCTGTATACATCTCCGGCCTCAGTCTATCATTTTCTCATAGGAAAGCAGATTCCCTACATCATTCTTTCCATGATAAGCTTCCTGCTTATGACCGGCTGTGCCGTCTTTATGCTGAACGTGCCAATACGCGGATCATTCTGGGCTCTCTTTTTCGGAGCCTTTCTGATGATTGCCGCCTCGTCATCATTCGGCCTTTTGGTCTCATGCTTTGTAAGAACGCAGGTGGCGGCGATATTCGGTTCGGCCATTCTGTCCATTCTTCCGGCCATCAATTTTTCAGGCTTTCTGTACCCGCTGTCCACTCTTGAGGGCGCAGCCTACCACATGGGCCGGTTATTTCCGTGTTCATGGTTTCAGATTATATGTCTCGGAAGCTTTACCAAGGGACTCGGAGCTGAAAGCTTTCTCAGAATCTATGTGATAATAGGCAGCATGGCTCTGACTTATCTGCTGCTTGCCTGCATGCTTCTCCGGAAGCAGGAAAAATAGGAGGCACGGGAATATGTACATCTGGCTGTCCAACATTTTCATTCTGAGCCTCAAGGAGGTAAAGAGTCTCCTTAGTGACCTCATTCTGGTTGCACTTATGGTTTATTTCTTTACTGTGGCAGTTGTGGTGGCAGCCAAAGGTGCCAGTCAGGAGGTCCGAAACGCTCCCGTGGCCGTTGCGGATCATGATGTTTCCGCACTGTCTCTGAGACTTAGGGATGCAGTAAGACCTCCGCACTTCAAGATCCCTGAGTCGGTTTCCGACGATGCCGTGCAGCGTCACATGGATCTCGGTGATTATTATTTTGTGCTCGACATTCCCCCTAACTACGAAAAGGATTATCTTGACGGCAGAAATCCCCGCATTCAGATTCTGGTTGATGCCACGGCCATGACTCTTGCGGGAACGGGAACAGGGTACCTGAGCTCGGTTCTTGCGGATGAGCTCGGCAAATCGGCGACTGATTACGGCAGAACCGGACAGAGTCCGGCGGAGCCCGCCGTTCTGAAGGCCGAGCCCGTCATAAACGTGATGTTCAATCCCAATTCCTCAGCCATCTGGCAGATGGGCGTGGTACAGATTATCGGCAATCTCACCCTGCTGACGCTCATGCTTTCCGGAGCTGCGGTTATTCGCGAAAAGGAAAGGGGGACGATCGAGCATCTTCTGGTGATGCCTGTTTCCGCTTCGGAAATAGCCATTGCCAAGGTCTGTGCCAACGGCTCCGTCATTGTGCTGCTGGCTCTGGTTTCACTCTGGTGCATCGTGCATACCTGGCTGGGAGTGCCGATAGAAGGCAACATAGGACTGCTGGTGTCAGGAATGCTGATATACGTGCTGAGCTTTGCGTCCCTCGGAATTTTTCTTGCGGTTCTGGCTCCGTCAATGCCACAGTTCGGGCTTCTCTGCATTCCCGTATACATGCTGGTATACCTCCTTGCCGGTGCCACCAGTCCCGTGGAGAGCATGCCTGAGACCATGCAGAAGATAATTCAGATATCACCGACCGCACAGTTCGTGTCATTTGTTCAGGATGTGGTGCACCGTGGGTCGGGGCTTGAGGACGTATACCGCCGGATGCTCATCATGCTCGGACAGGGCCTGTTCTTTCTGATTCTGGCTCTTTCCAGATTTAAATCGATGCTGTCCAGACAGTAGAAGAGGAGTCGGCAGGCAGGATGGTATTCGGCAGAGAGGAATTTATCATGAAAAATGGCAATGACATTATTTTGAAGGAAGAAATCCGTGAATGCCGGAAACGCGGCGGACGAAATCCGCGTGCATCAGTCGGAAACCGTGGATGTCTCCTTCTGTCGGAACTCATTATCGGAACGGCCCTGTCATTCTGCTCCGCGGGCTGTGCGCCGCTTTCCGTTGACAATACCCCTGAGGTGACCATTCCTGACAGTTATGAGGGCTTTATTCCGGGAGAAATGAATGAAAAGGAGCTTAACGGGTGGTGGCGTCTTTTTAATGATGATTATCTCAGTTATCTGATTGAAAAGGCCGTTATCAGCAACACGGACATCAGAACGGCACGAATGAGGTACGGCAAAGCCCTGCATGAAGCCGGTATCAGCGAAGCGGATCTCGGACCTTCGGCTGTTCTTCACGGCATGGGTGCCGGCGGGCGAAGCGATGTGGAATCCTCTGGCAGAATGTATGATTCCACGGACAGTCAGGCCGTTCTTATGACGGGGCTCCAGGCCTCATGGGAGCCGGATTTCTTCGGTGAGAAGCAGAGTAAGCTTGACGCCGCAAGATACAGGGCTCTGGCGGCTCAGGATGCGGTTAATGCCGTCAGAACTTCAGTTACCGCACTGCTTGCCCGCAAGTATTTCGAGATACTGTATCTTAAGGAGAGAAAGGCAGTGCTTAACGACGGCATATTAAACCTTAAGAGGCTTCGCAGCTATGCGGCGGGCAGATTCAGTGCCGGACAGGCCACGATGTATGACCTGACTGACATAGATGCGGGGATAACGGACATGGAGGCTCAGCTTTCGGTTCTTGAAGATGCCACTGCTTCCGCAGTCAGGGCCGTTGCCGTTCTTGCAGGAGAGCCTCCGCAGTCGTTCAGTCCCGAAAAAATGCCCGGAGGTCTGCCCGGAAAGATTCCGCTTCCTCCGGCCGGAGCTGTTCCCGGAGAGCTTCTGCTGCGACGTCCGGACATTCTTTCTAAAAGAAATGAGGTAAATGCGGCGGCTTCCATGACGGCAGCCGCCATGGCCGACCTGTATCCCCGCTTTGAGATAAGCTTTCTGGGACAGCTCGGCAGAATAGAGATGCTTTCAAGACCCGACATTGACTTCGGTGTCGGATTCATTACCGGATCCGTATCCGTGCCTGTATTTACAAACGGAAGAATCAGGGCCCGAATAGAGGCGGAAAACGCCTCCATGAAGGCGGCGCTTGCCGAATATGACGGGCTGATTCTGAAAGCTCTTAAAGAGGTTGATGACGGATATTACGGGGTTATGAAGCTTGGAGAAAGGGCCGAAAAGCTGAAGAAGGGTCGGGCGGAAGCGGAAAAGCTGCTTACTGATGCGGATAAGCTCTTTAAATACGGCATGGCTGAATTTGATAAAAAGATTGAGGCAAAGAACAGGATTATTTCCTTTGATGAAAAAATCTGCGAGACGGAGTTCAACAGAATAGTAAGGCTGATAGATCTTTACAAGGCTCTCGGCGGCGGGTGGAATTACTCCGGCGGGAGCGGATCAGACGTCCGCAATGCTGAGGAAGTGAATCAGCCTGAGGCGGACTGAGCCTTTGTGCGGTATACTCAGAGGCTGTTCCTCCGTATTAGTGACGGCTTTCTTATAAATCGTGCAAACAGGCTGCAGTTTTGGCTGAATGCTAAAAAAAGTCGTACAATGAAATCATGGCTATAAATGACAGTATCCGGAGAATTAACATGAATCAGCAGAATAACGGCGACAGGGATGCGGATTTTGATGATCAGTACGGGGATTTCGGTTTTGTCTCCCATCGGGATCCCGGACTCGGCATCTTTAACGTCAATTTTATAAGAAGTCCCGGACACAACCGCGGCTATTCGGTTATTGACGCCCTGAAAACCTGCATAAACAAGCTTTTCATCATCAGGGGACGGGCATGCAGGTCCGAGTTCTGGTGGTATATGCTGGTTGTATGGATACTGGTGATTCCGCTTATTCCGCACCTGTTATCCAATAACATTGTAGTCATGATTATTGAATATGTTCTGAATATTTCCGTGGTGGCGGTTGCGGTCAGAAGACTTCATGACAAGGATCGGAGCGGACTTTGGGTGCTTCCGGTGTTCATTCCTTATCTCGGTTTCCTGTACACGCTGCTCCTGATGTTCTGTTTCTGCTTCAGGGGAACTCCGGAGGCCAATAAATACGGCGTTGATCCGTTGGCATAGCGGGACTTTCCCGGATGAGACGTGAATGAGCCCGTGACTGCGGATTACCTGCGGTGACGGAACGTCCCGCCGGAAGTCAGCCTTTTAGTCCTTTTTTTCTGTTATGATTTCGGTGCGGGATCTGTCGGATCTTGCCGGATCATCAAAAATAATTTCTCTGATGTCTTCGGCCTTTATTCTGCCGGAAATCGGATTCTTGATGCTGTCGATGACGCTGTTTATGTCGGCATCCACCGTGGAGTACTCGAAAGCCAGGTTGGTGTTAAGCAGGGTGCAGTCTTCAAGAATGACGTTATCCATGTAGCAGAAGCCCTGCAGACTTTCAATGATGCAGTTTACGAACTTTACGTTTTTGGCGTTCCAGCCGATGTATTCACCGGAAATGAAAGAGTTTCTCACTTCTACGTTCTCGGCGTTCCAGAATGAATCCTTGGAAAGCATGCGGGCATTGCTGATGACTATGTTTCTGGCTCCGTCAAACGAGTAGTTGCCTATCAGTTCAAAGTCATTGATTTCCATGTTTTCACTGTTCATGGCAAAGTAGTTTCCCTTTGCATGTACCCTGTTCATAATGACGTCGCGGCAGTGCCACAGTGTTTCATCAGCATTTGGAATCGATACGCCGTCGAGTCTGATGTTCGAGCTTCTTCTGAATGTCTTGGGAGCTTCAATGATGCAGTCGGTCATGTCAATGCCGTCCGTATACCATATGCCTGCTCTGGCGGTATCAAACAGGGTACAGTTCTTCAGGGTGAACCTTCTGCCGTACCACATGGGATACTTCCATTTGAAGAAGGAATTTCTCAGGGAAATGTCCGAAGCTTCCTTGAGTGGTGATTCTCCGTCCGCGAAGGTTGTATTTATGATTTCAATGTTTTTGGCCTGGAACAGGGCTCTTTCTCCGGTTAAAAGCTCCTGATTAACAATTTTTGACATGCTTTCTCCTGATAGTTTAGTTTATCCCTTAATTATATAACTATTTTGTCATTTTGTCGGAACTCTCGGTACCTGCTTATATTCCTCATGATAAGGAAAAAAATCAGGAAACTGCAGTAAGATACAGAGCGTTTGACCGGGAGCAGTTTTCAGGCAGACGGATGAGCGGAAGGGAATGGCGTAAGCCGGGAGGCGGAAATAACGTACGGACAGGGTTGGAAAGACCTGAGCATGGGGTAGGTGATGAAAAACTGTGCCGAATGCACATCAGACTGGAAATGTCAGGTCTCTGTCCTTGTGGAGTGTAGGGATCAGATGCCTGCTCCCATCATCATTTCACTCAGGTTAATACGGTCAATTTCGGCAAGATCCGCAATGGAGGTGTTGTCAACCACGTCGTTAATGCTCTGATTAAGCTTTTCCCAAAGATGATATGTTGCACAGGAGTATTTTCTTTCACACGGAACACCGTTGTTTTCCAGACACGGTACGGGGGAAAGATCTCCTTCGGTCAGTCTGAGAATGGTTCCGACGCTAATGTCTTTTGGATTTTTTGCCAGCTCGTAGCCGCCCTGTGTGCCTCTTTTGGCATTAACCACGCCGCCGCGACGCATCAGGCCGATTATCTGTTCGGCATATTTTTCAGATATGTTCTGTCTTTCTGCCAGTTCCTTGAGACGAACCGGTGTTGTCTGGTCAAATTTTGCCAGCTCAATCATGAGACGCAGCGCATATCTGCCTTTTGTTGAGATCTTCATACTTACTCCTTATGTTCGGAAATGTGTTTCCTTACCGAATATAAAACATACCAAAACAATATGTTTTATATAATATGGTAATTTATAGTAAAAATATTTATATGTTTATGATATAGGTGTAATAAAAAATATAAATAAATCATCTTAAAAATATTGTTTTTTATTATTATTAAAAAACACCAGGTAATATTACTATTAATAGATAGGAATTTACAAGTTAAGATTTTGTGAATTCGGAGGTAAATCCATATTTTAGATTATTTCCTATCAGAATTAAGGTAATTAACGGATACATTTCACGGAATTGTAACGGGTTTTGTTTTCGTCATGAATCGGAAACGCTGACCGGTAAGGCCTGAGGACTGTTCCCCGTGGATCCGGAGCCTTTTACGCCGCAGGAATTTACGGATACGGGTTAACAACTGCTTGACTAAATCTATAAATAGTTTATAATACATTTAAAATAGTTATAGGTTTATTTGTAGTGAATAAGATTATTTCAATTGGACAGGCTGCTAAATTGCTTGGTGTTCATGTTCAGACTTTACGTAACTGGGAAAAATCAGGGAAGCTAAAGCCTGACAGT
>Ga0256405_10005702_pt1 | contig 20992 bp, 39 predicted proteins | sample RumenRJG_02DNA_FD_189096 | JGI IMG/M metagenome (GOLD analysis project Ga0256405, IMG submission 189096) | Bovine rumen microbial communities from Lethbridge, Alberta, Canada - RJG_02 | ecosystem: Host-associated > Mammals > Digestive system > Stomach > Rumen | place: Canada: Alberta... | reverse complement strand
TTACTGCTCGGCAAAGCGCGAAAACCGCATTTCATTCACAATATAAAATAGCATCTATATATTTATTAACTATTTCTGAACCACCATATTTTAATATCATAAGAGCCGTAATAGCATCATCATAGCTATCATAATAGCCTTCATGCTCAAAATAATCATCATAATCTTCCGCAAGACTAATTTCTACTCGCATAATTTACCTCTCTTCTAAATATACCAATAAAATTTGATTTGGACTTTGATGTTTAAAATCTCTATACTAATTACTACTAAAACTAATAGAAACAATATTTTCTCTTTTAATATGATTATTATTTAAATAAGTAGATAATTCTCGTTCTACTAGTCCATCATCAAAAATAATAGTTCTATATCTTTTTTTCATACGAAATTTCTCAAATACTTTTTAAAAATACTTTCAGTAATTTCTTCCATAATCCAATCGACCGCAGGGACATGAGTATTTTCATGGGCTGCTAAAAAGTTTTGTTCGACTTCTTTTACAGATAAACTATATAATTCAACAGTATCTTTTATTTCTTCAATAGAAAGTTTTTCAGTTTTTAATCTAAAATACTCTTTTCTATTTACATTCTTTAAACTAATCTCAAAAGTTAGACCTTCTGTATAAGAAAACAGAAAACAATAAATTCTATATAACTGTGCAAGTTCCTTTGGATGATAACCAAATTCTTCAAATATTTTATTCTTCTCTTCACCAAGAGGCCGAAAAATTCTACTTTCTTTACTCTTCGCAATACCAGCCATTGTTTGAACACATTTGCGCGGATTATAATGCGCGATCGCTTCTCTATGCCGCCGCAATTCTTCAATCTCATGAGAATATATTTCATTAATTAAATAATTATAAGTAAAGAGCTGTTCAAGAAAATTGATATTCTGTTTCTTTAGAATATTCATCATACTACGAAAATCAGCAATATCAATATGTTCATTATTGTCTCTAATATAGGTATGCCCATATGGTTGATGCGCCTGTGTAATATCTTTCCATGACGGAAGAATACAACATTTTGTATCAATATCGCTTTCTGGAGTCGCTAAATCATAGTTCTGTGAACCAACAAGGGCAAGATAAACAATTTGATTATTATTAAATTGTTTCTGAATGTCTCGCATATGGGCATCTAATTGTGGAGTATGAATCCCATAGAAACTTTCCATTATTCTAACATATCCTCCTCAATTAAATGTTGATAAATTTTTAACCAAAAAGAAGCATCTTCTTTTATTTTTTCTTCTTTACATGACCATATAGGATGATCTCCATGATCATCTAAAAATCCATATATGCACTTCTTACATATGGAGGGGCGCCATTCTTCACAGTCTAATGCTTTAATTACATCATTAAGCCTTGGAATTGTCATATGAAATTTCTACCCATTTCCCTTTCTTCCTATCTGCTTCATAGCATTGGTAATCATCACAGTAGCCGCACATTATTGCTTCATTTTGATATTCTTCTTCTGGATGAAATTTACAGCCAATAGGTCCACCTAAAACTTTTTCGCCTTCATATTCAATTTCATCATGAATGGCATAAACGCAAAAATCACAACATGGAATACAATTATTAGAACAAAGGATCATTTTAATTCCCCCATTTTATTTCATAATCAACTCCTAGCTCACATTTAAAATTATATTTATTATTAGAAAAAGTTTTAATTTTTCCAAGTAAACTTCTTTCTTCCCCTTTTAATACTTGAAATAATTCAGTGGCAAAATTAGTAGTAATATCTCGCCATTCTTCTGACCCTTCAGATACTCCATTGATATAATTACCATAATGATCTAAAAAATTATATATATAATTATAATCAAGCATCTTTAATATCCATATTTATAAGATTTTGGAAGTATTCTAATTTGTCCCTCATAAATATAATCCATGTTACGTATATCGTAATTTTGATATATAGTCATATGCTCTTTAATTCTTTCAGCCAAACTTTGAGCCAGCTGATCAACAACACATTTACTTGCAATATCAGGTTCTTTTCTTACAATATATTCAGGCACGCTTGCTGTTGCTCTTATAGTAAAACATTGCGGCCTTTCTACTTCAATAAAAGTATGATGGGTATTTTCTTCATAAATAGAACCACAATATTCACATTTATATCTATTATATCCTACATTTTTTAATGGAGCGCCACAGTTTTTACATTTCTTTTCTTCAATCATATATCCTTCTCCTCAATATAAAAATGAGTTGTATAATAAGTGCCGCAATGTTCGCACTGACCTTCGCCATATTTCAATTGAAAACTAGCTCCGCATTTCTTACATACTATTGGTCTTGCTTCTACAACTTCACATTTTAATCCATAAGTCTTTCCATTTAAACAAATTCGACTTACATACCCATCTAATTCTTTCATTTATTATACCACATTATAAAATTACAATTCTCTGGTTTATTTTCTTTCAACCATTTTACATCGCATATGATACGAGAAAGTTTATTTCCTTCATCATCAACAAATGAGCCAATCCCATCATATCCCATAAAATTACCATTTTTTACTTCTTCAATAAAATTATCAACATAGTAACAATCACCATAGCCAATTTTATTAAGAATATATACAGCTTGCGCGGCCTGCCAATATGGGTCAGCAGGAGTGTTTTCAATTTCCCAAAGTTGCCCTCTTGACAAATTGCTAAAATCTTCAAATCTCTTTTTAAAGTTTTTAAGAGTCCATGCTAAATCTTCAACTAATGGATTATAATTCTTCATCATTATATACCTCTGGATTCACATCATTTTGTGTATAAATTTTCATAATACATTTTTCTTTTATAATTGGAGTTTTCCCCCAATAATATCCATGTCGAGATAATACTCGATAATAAGCATCTCTACGACGATTATCTACCCATGTACAGAAAATAATTACTTTATCAATACCTTTTTTTACTAATTCTCTTTGAAGAAGAGCCGCTTCAACATCATAAAACATATCATGCGCTGTTACAAAATTCTTAAATGGATTTTGACCAGTAATGATCTTTTTATCCATATTATCATACATGTCTTTACGCTTATTGAAAATAGTAATATAGATATTAAACCAACTTACTTCTTCACCCTTTGAGTAGTAAGTACAATTCATTCCTAATTCAATTGTTTGATTATCTACTCGTCTGCGCTGATAATAAGTATCGCTTTCTTCATCATATATTACATTATTTGAAAACTTCATATAAGCCTTTCTAGATATTCTCTATCTTCACCTTTAAGAACTGGCATTTCTTCATCAAGAATCCAACCATGTTCTTCATCTCGATAACATGCGCGACCACGCTGAAAAGCAATAGGGAGATCTTCCCAAGGTTTTCCATCTGCGGCAAGCATTTCTTTAATCATTGCGCATGATTTACCTTCAAGTTGTTTATGTGAATACATCGACTGGCCGCATGCCTGAATTGAATTACGAATCGCATCAAGTTGCCGCCAATAGACAAGATTTACTACTTCATCTTTTGGAATATTAAAAGCGCGACTATCGAATGTTGCCCCTTTAAGCCATTGATTATTTATTTTATCAACATATTTATCTTCACCTTCTGGAAGCCACTGTCCATTATTAGAATATGCTTCAAGAAGATAATTAATATAACTAGAAAGTTCATTATCAATTGCTCGATTAAAATAAAAAGTCGCCATACTTGCACTAATGCTTGTAAGTTTTTGAACATTATATTCAAACCAAGCATCAGTTTTTATAGTCGCATAATCTTGAAGAATAAGTGTAATTTCATCAGATTGAACATATCCAAATACACAGCCTTGGATATTTTTACAAAGTTCTACCATTGTAGTATTCATCGCATTTGTAAAAATAGTATCAAATGGACGTTTAAATCCTTTACAAAAAGAATGAAAATGTTGCCCATCAATGCGAATTGCGACAGGTACTCGCCGCACTAAAAAGTTACGACTAACCTTTTCATATTCTTTCATTCTTTTTCCTAAATCATCATGTATTGGCATTAATCCATTCCACTCCCTTCAATTAATACAATAGCAGCAATAATTGCTAGGAAAAATACAATACCCCAAGCAAGTCCAGGTGAATCTATAAAAAACCAAAAAATACCTCTAAACATAAATTATCACCTACTTTTTTATATAAATATTATATCATATAATTTATTATAAATCAATTAATTATAGTAAAAAATTCCAAAGTCATTTTTTATTTTGGATTGCGGTTATGCCGATCGAAAAAGGCGCAATGATCGCAAAACCTGAAAATAAAAATAAAAAAGCCCTATATATTCGCTGCTTTCGCTGCGCGCCAGAAAGTTTTCATTAAACTACTTTCCTCCGCAGCCATCCTACCTACCTCAGCAAATATATAAGGCTTTTCCAGACTGTTAATATCTTCGATACCCGATTGGAGCAGGTCAGCAAGCGTATCACATATCTTCATTTAATTAATATTAATAACAATTCATATAATGCACTATCCAATATAGCAACTCTTTCGCTATTGCGCGCGTTCATTCTTGTATCTGCTCGAATAAAAACCTACCGCCAGTACTCAATTTTCCCTACGGCAAACAGTTTACATAGCCCTAAGTTTACATAGCCTCATCCACAAGGTTAATGTACTGTCCTTGCTTTGTTTAAACTGTCAAACTTGGCAGCCCCGGCAGGAATCGAACCTACATCATAGGAGTCAGGTCAGTAACATTGGACTTGCACCAATATCTCATGTATGCTTCTATTACACCAGTTACTGAAAGTCCTGTGTGCTACCGTTACACCACGGGGCTATCTTAATAATTAAATTTCTAAATCTTTAATACACATTACTTCATAATGTACTACTTTTTTAATTTTCCAAAATTCCCACCATTTATGATTTTCATAAACTGTTTTGACCCATAAAAAATTACCAGTATCAATAAGTTCTTTTAAAAGTTTTTTATCTTTTACATCATAAAAAACTCCTGGTGTTGCTAAATGTAATCGCTACCTCATATTTAATTTTCCCCTTCCTTTTTACTACCTCGTAATTACGAAGTAATTACAAGACACGTTGTTAATACTTACGCTCTACCTACTAAGCTACGTGCAAAAAGCTGCATGATGGGAGTTGAACCCACGACATTAAGTTCCCTTAATGAATTGCTGTATGTGTCTTTATGGTCCAAGACGTCCGATTTGCACGGCTCTTCCACATCCCAAATGTGGAGTGCTACTGTTACACCACGTCCTGGATATATTTACTTAACAAGACTCTTTTTTAACGCTTCCAATTACCAGTTAGATGTTAAAATATTTGCTGTATGAGTCTTTAATGGTGCGCGAAATTGGACTTGAACCAACGACCCCCTGCTTTCTTCGGCTATGTTATAATGTCTTTAAAACCTCAGATGCTTCATAATCTTTCAAGAAGCTCACTCCTTTTGTTTGTCCATTTTTTGGAGGAAGTATTCTTAAAGTTTTTTCATTAGAACATTGATAACAAGGAATTAAATAACATTTATTATCATAAAATGTAGCAAAAAAATCTACTTCATTAATATTATATTGATGACGAATCCATCCATTACTATTATGTCCTTGCCAAGTAGATTTAAATTTTATTGCACAAACTTTTCCTTGATCATCTAATATTTCTGATGAATGTTTACATTGGATTTTATACAACGTATAATTATAGTCCATAATTAAATCATATTTTTCAGAATTTCCAAAAGGAATACTAATAGGACAGCCTAAACTATATAAATACGTTGCACATTGTAACTCCGTTAAATTACCTAATTGTTTTGTATTAAATTCCATATTAATTTAAGACAAATATAATTAGCCAAGTAAGGCAGGTGCTCTAACCAGCTGAGCTAAACGCGCAAATTACAAGATTCTTTAAACCTAAGCCAAGTTTATTAAAATGTCGCTTTTAAATATTGCTGTAAGAATCTTTCCTTAACTTTCTATATATATTATAATAAATTATTTTTAAATTTTCAATTGGCAGGAGGGCAGGGACTTGAACCCCGAGTCACGGTTTTGGAGACCGTTGGTTTACCATTAACCAACCCCCCTATAAATTGGGGCATATTACAGCCCCTTTGCTTAGGCTTTGAGATTAAATTTATGTTCAATAATATATCTTTCTAATTCTTTTTCAATCTATTCTTTTCCTTTTATATTATAAGGAATAATTAATAAAGGTATATTATATAATTGACAATATGATATTTTTTCATTATCTCTAAATTGAGTTTGTTTTACATTTTCTTCTGTATTCCATCCAGTTTCTGATTTTTCATAATGTTGTTTACCATTATATTCAATTAAAAACAATAACTATTCACTATTATTAAAAATTGCAAAATCAAATTTATAAGGTCGATTAGTTTTACTATTTCTACAATTCTCAAATTGATATTGTGTTTTATACTTTATTTTTTTATCATTTAAAATAAGATTTAAATAATACTCTCCAGTGGATTCTAAGCAACCACAAGACTAAGCTTCTTGCTCAGTATTATAATTTAATCTATAACTAATAACTTCTATTTGATTGCCGCAATCACACTAACATAACCAAAAGATATTTCCAGTATTTTTATCTACTTTGGTACGATGTAAAACAGTTAATTTACCATGCCTTTCATTAGTATGATCTTTAAACTAAAGTAAATGAACTTTATTTTTCTAACAATCTGAACACATATTTTCATATCTATTACGACGTAATTCTACCCCTGAACGAATTACTTTATTTCCACATTCACAACGACATTTCCACAAAGCTTCATTCTAATCATTACTCTACATTATGTATTCAATAACTGTTAATTTGCCATATTTATGATTTCTTTCATCTTTGATATTACCTGGTAATCTTAATTTCAATTTATATTTATCTAAATTATATCTTAACTAATTCCAAGTAATATTTAAATCATTCATAACTTCTTCTTTAGTCCAATTACGATTAATTGCGTCTTGTAACTAATTTTTTGTTAATGATATACCCATAATATATAACCTCCTAAGTTATATTAAAAATAAATGGCTCAATGATTAGGAGTCATTGTTATCTCAATTAGTAGCTAATTAATTGTTCCCCATTTATTTTTTTAATTAATTTTTAAATTAATTAAAACCAAAAACTTTTCCAAAAATCTTCAAAGAAATCAAAAGGATTATCCTCACCTGTACGTACCGTCATATGGAAACTTCCATAATCTTTTACAAAAGCATTTAATTTTTCACGATAAATCTTTTGTGCTTTAAGAATTGCTTTATAAGCATTTTCAACTTCTACTGCCCGTTCTTTACGTTCAGCTGTAAGTTTTTCATTCTTTGCTTTACGCTCTACAAGAGCTTTCTCTTCGGCAGCTTTCTTTGCCGCAATTGCATCGTCGTATTCCTTCTCCGCGGCGAGGCACTCTTCAACGCTTGCGTATTCTTTTCCAGTTTTTTCACTCATAATTTTCATTGTAAAATTCCTACCTTTTACATAATATTTAGAAAATAGTGCTGATAATCTCCTGCGCATTCTCTCGTTCCCTTCCGAGTCTCGACTCATACTACCTATTTTCTAGTGGTACCCTCGGCAGTAATCGAAACCACATCTTATCGTCCGTAGCGATACGTCCTATCCGTTGAACGACGAGGGCATATGGGGTGAGTAATGAGATTTGAACTCATGTATATCGGAGCCACAATCCGATGCCTTAACCACTTGGCGATACCCACCATATGGCACCCCCATAGGGACTCGAACCCCAGACACACGGATTAGAAATCCGTTGCTCTATCCAACTGAGCTATGGAGGCATATGGAGGTCCCTGCCGGACTTGAACCAGCATCTCAAGGATTTGCAGTCCTGCGACTTACCATTTGACCAAGGGACCGCCTTACTCAATTATATCATATGTTTCATGAAAAATATCTTCTTTACAAGGATAAAATTCACCATGAACTCCTTTAATAATATAATCGCCAATTTCAGCTTTCATATTACCTTCAAGAGTATTAATATTCAATGAATAATAACTACCCATATCATAAATATCATGAGCAGCATTACCACAAAAAGTCATCATTTCCTCGGGGTTATGACCAGTCCATCGACATACTTCAACTATTACTGGTTTCTTCTGTGCTTTTTGTATCATTTTCATCTTCCTCACACATCATTTGAAAAAGTGGGTCATTCATCATTTCATCAAATGATTGCATATACTGACCACCTGTTAGACCTGCTACTACTCCAAAAAACATTGCTAAATCTTTTGTCATCATTTTTTTTAACAACTCCATTATTTTAGGATCAACTTTTAATTTTTTAGTTAATCTTTTTATCTTATATTGATAAATCCATTTATGAACAAAACTTAAATTAGCTTGTTCCCAACCTAAGCAATTACCATATTCATCAAGATGATCACAACAACAACCACCAAAATATTTACAATTATCGCAATCTTTTTCTTGAAGTATATATGTGCGCCACCACTCATGCAATTCATACTCCCATTGAAATCTATACTCTTTTATATAAGCAATAGGAGCCGCAATCATTGTACCAATTTGAATAGCGCGAACTTTCTAATTAACCGATAGCGAATGACGCATAATGTTTTACCTCTTCTGGTTCTGTTTCCATTGGCAAGTATGAATTCATAAACTGATCATATTTAAAAAACTGCCGACCTTCTTCAAAAGCATATCCACTAATACCTTCATGATATGCTTCAAGAACAGCATAATCATAACAATATTCCCAAATATCAGTACGATTTTCTTTAAGAACTTTCAAAGCATCTTCTTTGTTAGAATAAAAGCCCCATGTACGAGAACCTTTGATACCATATTTATTATCAAATCTTGTGAATACTGTAATAAACCAATAAGTTTTTTCATTCAGCATTTCGCATTACCGCCAATCTATTATTTTTATCAGGGATTGCTGTAAATGTAATATTTGTATCAAGTGTCATACTTGTTTTAAGAGCCATTAATTTATTGCCTTTACTATCTGTAGTAAAAACTTCATCACATGAAGCTTCAAAAGAAAAAGTTTGTGGCATTACTTTTTGAGTAATAAGCATATTATTTTTTCTAATCGTTAAAAATATCGGCTCATTACTATCAAAGTCAATTGCCGAAAGATCATAATATGTTGTACCGCAATAAGGACACTTTACTTCTCCAATTTCTAATGGAGCGCTGCAATTAGGGCAATTTGTGTGTTTCTTCATATTCATCTAATGTCATTATTGAATCAGTAAATGTATAGACACCAATATATTCAGCACCACATTTAGGACATTTACGGCATGGTTTAGATACCATAGCATCACATACTTCACAATCAAAGGCATCATATTTTTCATCTACTGGCATCCAAAAATACATTTTAATACTCCTCAAAATAAATAGGGCGGTTGTACCAATAAGCCATAAAACACTACTATAACTTGAGGACTCTCGCACATGAACCGCCCTTAATAAACTTACCAAAGATCCTCTGATGTGAGGATACTTCCAATCATAGGAAAATTATTATTTTTTGCTATTTCAGTAGCTTCTTCACGAGTAATAAATTGTATTACACCATTTTCTTCTACTAAAAAACCTTGCCGCATATTACGAATACGTTCTGTGGTTAGAAATTCATCATCGTTTTCTCTAAGATATTTAAAAATCTCATGATGCCGTACTCCTGCATATGTATGGAAACCATAATTTAAAGCAGAAGCAATAAAAAATACATTTCCTATCTTTTTCATATATATTATACCACTTTTTTTTTAAAAAATCAAACTTCCCGTATCATCCCAGCGAGAATAGAGATGTCCATTTGGACGAAGAATCGCATATTTCATTTCATCAATATTATCTTTGCTCATGCAGTTATCATCAATAACTGTTGAAATACCACGAACAGAGTACTGGATGAAACCATAAGGAAGTCTTGCGATTGGAGTACCATTATTTTTAATATAATTTCTAATAATAACAAATTCTTTTTGCGGAAATTCATGGTCGCACACCCATTCAGCCTCGGGGCCATTTCCATCAGTATAAATTTTACGAAATGTTACTTGATCAACTCCACATTCTTCTGCCCAATTAAAATAATCAATAGGAAGCACAGCCATAAATTCATCTGTTAAATTAAAACAAACTCGAAGATTCATATTATTCTTTTTTACTTCATTAAATAATCTTCCAAAAGTTATTGTTTGTTTATTTTTAGGAGTACAAGTAATATCCCAATGTACTAATTCATTAAATGAAGACATAGATAAAGCAAATGTAGTAATGCCGGCATCTGCTAAATCTTTTATATCTTCTGGATTTAATCCACTTGCAGTAGTTTGAATTGTAATATTATAAAATGGTTTGCGCAATTTTTTGTTACAATCAAGAAGTTTAAAAATAAATTCTAAATTCTGTTGAGGTTCAGCTGTACCAGTAAAAATCATACTATTACAGCCTTCATCTCTAACAAACTCTATACGATCAAGATAAGAACGAGGAATAGGCTGATTATTATGGAGAATACAAGTTCCATAATCTTCATGATGCATATGAGATACACAAAAAGCACAATGATTCCAACATTTTCCAGTTGGGACAACAATACTTAAAGATTGTATATTCATTAAAAAAATCCTCATTTCTTTTCTTTTTCTGTAAATATTATAATATATTATTTATTAAAAATCAACATATACTCTTTTAATAGACATTGGATAAACATCTGTAATAGTATCAAATAAATCATGAGCAAATTCAGTTTTCCAATCATGTTTATCATCATTAATAATTTTCACTATAGTTTTGATTTTAATGGAATCATCACTACAAGTATTAAAGAAATTTCTCATAACAGCAGAAACTTTATTCTTTCTAATATGATACTTATTACTAATCATCTCAGCTAAAACATCAGCCTAAATGTGCATTTTATTTTCCCCTTCTTTCAAAAAAATAAGTGATTCTTTTTAAGAATCACAAAAGCTGGCTTATGCACCATGATCTGTGGCATCGGAACCAGTACCATTACGTTTGTGCAGGCATAAACTTTTCTGGAAAGGCTAATCCTTTTATGCATAATTTAACTAGTAGCAGTCACTATTGATTGCTTATTCCTCACTTACTTGGAGCGAGATACCAGACTCGGACTGGCCCCTACGGCTTGGAAGGCCGCCATGCTACCACTAACACCAATCCCGCTTATAGAAACTCTTAAAGAGCCTCTGGATGTTTATCAAAGAAATTATAAAACAAAGATTCATCACTACTATTAGCGCAGAACAATTCAAGTTCAGCTCCATGATTTTCAATAAGAGCGCCAAAAGCAACATATCGAGAAAGTGTAGATTTCAAATTATATCTATCACCCTGCGTTGATTCAAGCCATACTTCACCTTTCGCTGCATTAACTGCTTTAAGGAAGTCGGCAATTTCAATTTCATTATTAAGCTTCATAAATACTCCTTGTTCAATTGTAACTCCATTATCTAATTCTATCATAATTTTCCTTTCTCTTGGAAATGTGCGGCGACTCGGCGTGGTGATTGCCGGTTCCCCATACGTAAGATTCATACGCTGATTTTACCTAAACGCCGCCGCAACTATGACCTACTTGGTATATCTATAATATACCCTGATTAAGAGTGCCAGATTTCTACTGCTCTACCCCATCCATATGTGGCGTGCTTACATACAGTCAGACATTCGCGCGATAGTCCTCAATACTGATATACTGATAAAGGTTCACGACTTCTTTTTTCGTATATCATTTACACTAACTCTTATGGAGCTGGTGGGGAATTCCGAGATCCCGGCCCCGCGCTTACAAGGCGCGTGCTCTGCCGCTGAGCTACACCAGCATTATTCTTTTATTTTCTCATATGGGACAGCCCATTGCTTTTCGTCCCAAGTTACAAATCTTTCTCCACAATCAGGACAATTGATACTAAAACATTTTTCATTTTTAGAATTTCGTCCAGTTGTCATATCTTCTTTTTCAAAAGTCCAAATACAACCACAAACAGGACAATTTAATTTATAATATTTTTTACCATGTCTAATTATATGAATCATTATTATCTCCTATTGGCGCAGGCAGAGGGACTCGAACCCCCAAAGGCTATCAAACCTCGACAGTTTTCAAGACTGCTTCCTCATCCAGCCGGATTACCTGCATATTAAAATTGGGCCATATGGCCCAATTAATTAGGGCCATTCACCGAGAGGAGTACCAAGTACTCTTTCTTCAATATCAGTACAGTAGCAAACTCCATTAAGTTCATCACTAAATACATCATTTGCAATTTCCTAATAAAGAGTACTTACAAGACCATGAATATCATTCAGATTATCATTAAAGAACTGAACAACTCTATTCTTAAAAACTACATAAGTTAAATCATTACTAAACAATCCAGTAATAGTTTTTGTATAGGCAAATACTGGGCTATTCTTAAATGCTGTATTGAAAAGCCAATCATTAGTAGGATTATCAGGGATTTCTTCTGAAGGAACTTTATTACCAGGAGTAACCTTTACTTCAAGAACAATATTGCCATATTCTACTTCATCAGGAAGGAGCCTGTCAATTGCAAATGCCTTTGTAGGATCTTCTACATACAATTCGACAGTCTTTTCATCATTATCATAAACTAACTAAACCTCTGGATCATGTTCAAAAAGACAGTTAATTTCATTAACATAGGTAATCCAAGGAGGTGAAATCTTCATTCTAATATCAGTCATATATTTTCTCCTTAATATATATTTTATATATTGATGGCGCGGTTGGAAGGATTCGAACCTTCGGACGGGTTGCCCCGTCGGATCCTTGCTGCAAAATGCTTATTCTTCAAATACCCTTTCAAATGTATAATTTTCAGCCCAAGAGATATTGGGTTGATTTAAAGAAGCCTCAAATCGTAAAGTCTTTTTAGATGATGTTTCTTCAACTGGTACAACATAAACATTATTCTCCCAATAAGTAGCAAAATAATCTATATCATTTTTGCTATAATTTGTGGTATGTCCATTAGAAGTACCAGTAGTTTTAAATTCAATAGCTTTTCCTGTATTCTTTGTCGATAAATGAGAAGTTTTAACTTGAATACGATATAATTTGCCTTTTATATCCCAAATCTAATCATATCTGTCTTTATCTCCAAATGGTAATGATACAGAGTAACCTTTTTTTATTATATAAGATAATACTTCTAATTCTGTTATTTTTCCCAATTGATTAGTATTCATTTTTCTTATTGTTGTAAAATGAAGATAAGTTTTCACAGCAGGGATCTGGTTTAAGCCACTCACCCACAACCGCATATAAAATATATTAAAAACGTAGAGCAAGAAAAACAAACCATACGGGGTCGAGATGTAAAAGAAGCCCTACGTTAAGATTCTTTTGTTTCTCATACATTTAAATATATGAGAAAAGGTAGTGTAGCTTTGAGAAAATCTCTAAAAGCATTTCCCTGCCAGCCATATTCACCTCCAGCATCTTCCCCTAATGCCAGTTATATGGTTCCCTCTAAGCAGGTCTATCACAAAACAGAAAGGAGTAAAACAATGAAATAAGTGGTAACAGGGGTGAGAATCGAACTCACGTAATGAAGTTTATGAGACTCCACGGGAAACCAACATCCTCCCTGCGATATATATTGGGCCTTTTACGGTCTTACCCAGGACCGCAGATAGCCTGTCGGACTATCCTCTGTTTCAGGAGTTTTCAGACGATTCATTTTCATTTTCGGTTATCTCCTTTACAAATATCGTTCTACTTACTTCGCTTGTATTTTATTTAAGTGAGTATCTAAACCGCTTGTGTTGCTCCATATCTCGTGCCACCAGGCGGGCTACTTAGAAACAATTAATGTCCTGATTATTTGGTCGAGCCAGGAGTAGTTTAGTAGTAATCCGTGCTTTCTTTCTCACTTAAAGCCTTTATTTCACCCGCTTTATAGGATAGAAGATTTTTATAATCAAGTTATACGGATTCTCTTCAACCTGAATGGTGATCCCACGGGGATTCGAACCCACGATTGCCACCGTTGGTGCTGAATATAGGATTTGAACCTATATCTTTTTAAACACTTTCTTTTTGTTTCACAATGTTTTTTCCATTTGTAGTATCTAATTGCTAATTACAATTAGGGCATACCCAACGAAGATTTTCTAATCTATCATCATGATTTTTTCCATTTATATGATCTAGAATTAATGTTAATTCTTTTCCATTCCAAAATGGTTCTTGCCCACAAATAGCACACTGATATTTTGTATATTCGCCTTTTTTATAATAACTTCTTAATGTTTTCTAAGCCGCAGTTGAATTTTCTATAAATATATTATCAGGATTTCGTTTTTGCGGACGACGATTTAATAGATTAAAATGATCTGTTGATAAATTTAACTAATCTATTCTATAACGAATACGATTTCCATTAGAGCCACTATGGGACGTATAACCTAATCGTTTAGCTACCTCTGCCATAGAATTACTTTGTTCTACAATTTTACTAAATTCTTCATCAGTGAAAGTATCAATTTTTGCTGGCATCAAAATCTCTCCTTTTTTTTCTTTCTATATATATAGAATTTTAGGACGAGAGAATTTGAAGAAAGTGTCCAAAAAATTTTTCTTTAAAATAATTCAACGAAAGGGTGGTGACCTAAGCCTGTTAGTCGATGGGACCATAAAGCTGATTGATTTTTATTCCGCGCTACCAGCTCTCGCGGATGTAAGCCCTAATTTCTTATACGCCTGCTTACTGGTCACTACTGCGTATTTGTCATCTAGGGCGATGACGCACCCTTATAAAGATTGCGAGTGGTGATCGCAATCCCGCACTTTTCCTGAGTTGGTGGAACATACCTTCACCACAAAGGCTTTCGACCTCACAGCTATCTCTATCTTCACGAGTAATACCCCTCACTACCAGCTCCGCCTAAACGGCAGAGGAGGATTCGAACCTCAACGCTTCAGAAGTGCTTTGGAGTTAATTTATATACCGCCCTACTACCAACGGGCTGGTCTGGTAGGATGAATTTATATACCGCCTTACATACACGCTTGCGGTTTGCTAGCTTAGCCCTCTGCTGATTTGCACAGCGTCTCTATGCTACTATTTCAGATCTTCTTATCGGCCTTCTCTTACTTCTTCGCAGTGTTCTCCTATTGAACTATTAAGGGCATCTTTTTCTATAATTATTATATCAAATTATTTTTTAAATTTCAATCAAGTTCATGTTCATCAAGTGTTTCAACATCCTCTACTTGATCCCATTCATCTATAATTTCTGATTTTAATTTATCATATGCTTCATCGAGATTTTCAGCAGCAATATAATGATAAGTTGAAACTTTAAATAAAAATTCTTTCATTTTATACACCTTTTAAAAATATCTCACATTTACCATTCCATATGCCCTTATGTTCTGGTGATTGGGAATTAGTGATTTTTACCCAATTCTTCCCTCCTCGACGGGCAAGGTGTCCGGCGCTCTCTTTAACGTCGTTGCTCACGTTTTGGAAGTTGCAGCTTCCTCACCACAGTCTGCAAACTTGTGGATGGCATTTTTCTATATATATTATATCAAATTATTTTTTAAAAATCAATAGCATGACCGCATATAATCATCATGCTCTTCTGGAATTTCTTCTTCTGCCATCAATTCGTCATAATACATTTCATAATCATACCAGGAGTATTCATCAATCTGCTGCATAGTGTCAAAATCATCAAACATAAAAGATAATTCCTTTCTTATTTCTTTATATATATTATAACAAATTATTTTTAAAATTTCAATGGCGGGCGTGCAGTTACTAATCGGTCTCAACCCAGCACTAGCTCAATCACGCGCATCTCATCAGGGTCGCAACGATGTTAATTTTCATCTCCTCGCGCTTCATATCGGAGTGATAGGAGTTCTCTCTCCTTGTGTCCCTTTCCTGAGCATTATTTTCTTCACGGCTTTTTATACTTGCCTACCGCCATTTATTTACTTATTACCAAAAGGAAGGATTTTCTTCTTCATCCTGTTCATCTTCATCTTGCGTTTCATCATTGCCGAAGATAGGCCAAGGATTACCGCCTTTGCGCTCAAGCTCATTAATCATAAAACCAAAGAAATCATTATCCATATTTATAATCCTCCTTAATATGAATCATAAAATTCCAGATATACATCAGGGTTCTCAATCATAAAAACTTCAATTGCCGCAAGATTAATAATATCTTGAACAAGTGTGTCTCGTATTTCATCAGCAGACCAAATTGATTGACCTTCATTTTCCCATCTTTCTGGATCAAGAAAAGCCGCAATTAATACGATAATCTGATGAACCGTAGAAGGTTTGTCGATTTCATATTTATATCCATCTTCAAACCGTTTCCCAAGAATATCAAGGACGCCATACCGCAGTCCCCAATTCTTGCGCCAATATACAATTTCTACATTGTCACCATAATCTTTTTCAAAAGGATATTTAATGATTGAAGGCAGCATTTCACGAGTGATCTTACGTTTTTTTGACTTTACGTAGAATCCATTATCTAATCCGATGATAAACACGACCTTTCTTTTCTTTTTTACTTCTTTCTTTATCTTACATATATATTATAATAAATAATTTTTAAATTTTCAATTAAGGTAATGTATTATCAATGCGCCAAATGGCATCAACAATATTATTATATTCATTTTTTAAACGATGATAAGGTTCTGAATATTGCTTTAACACTTTATATACTTGATCTCGTCTTTCTACAAGCATTTCTCGTTCAGTTTTTCCATTTGTATAATAATCTGCTGTAAAAATATCTTTTGTACAATAAGGACAATACCATCTATAAGAAATAGTACCTGTATCATTTACATGAATTTCTACACAATCTTCTAAATCTTCATCAAGAATTTCTTCGCACCAAGGACAAGAAATAGCATGTTTATTATATTCTTCTCCCTTATTAAAAAGAGTGTAGACAATTTCTCTTAATTTTCTAGAATTAGGAGTATTACCTCGCGCAGAAATCATATTACATTTTTCAATCTTATCATCAATCGTTATATTTTCCATATTTTTTAATAAATTCTTTTAAATCGTCTTGATTTTTACGCATTATCCCAAAACGCCAATCACAATAGGTTTTAGCTTGTTTATAGCCTGCATAAGAATCCATATATTTCTTTTCAAGTTTATCATAAACTTCTTTTCTTAATTCTTTTGGAATATCAGGAATCATTCAATCACACTTCCACAAATAGGACAAATGAAATTATTATGTCCATCAAGAAAATCATCTTCACTTTCCCACTCATCTTCATAAACAGGTTCATGACATTCAGGACAATAAAAAAATCTATCATTCCAATCTATAAGACTATCGTAGTTTACTTCAATAAGATGCGCGATTTGGAGCCAATTATACATTTTTTATCTCCTTTTCTTGTAATGCTTCTATTGCCATTGTTAATGCTTCTTTTTCTTCTTCATCAAAACATGGGAGATACATTTGACAAAGTAAAATTACTGCTCTTTGAATAGTCATTAATCCCATAAACTGCTAAATACATGGTAAATCATTTTTAAAGCTTCATTTTGAGCTTCTATTTTTAGATTATCGTTTTCTTTTTCTTTATCTAGGTATTTCTCAGTAATTTCTTTTTCTTCTGGTGTTTCGTCAAAATGATTAATAAAATCTAATCCTTTTTCTTTCCACTTAGCAAGCCAAGCTTCTTCATATTCATTAGGAAGCTCTCCAAGAGAATAATTAAGAAGATCAGAGATTTTATAAAGATAATCGCGCCAAGATTCATAAGTAGGAAACTCATCATTTCCAGGATATCCATGTGTTGTATCAGCAAGATGTCTTATGCCATCGGCAAGGAGTTGAGAAAGATATGTGTCCATATCCCATATATCAAAATCGCAATATCCACGGGTTACACGTTGATATGCCCATTTGAATTGACGAAAGAAAAGTCGGCAATTGCGGGGCCAATTAGAAATATATTTCCATGGACTCCATTGATTATTAAAAACATTTAATTTATTCATAAGAAAATCTCCTTTTCTTATTTTCTAATAATATTATAATATATTATTTTTAAATTTTCAAATTGTATATATTAAACAAAATATAATAACAAGGAAAGTAAGCCCTAATTCTAACATCTCAAACTTCACTCTCCTTTTCTATTCAAAATTTTCTAAACTATTTTTTATTTTGAGCTGCGATTTCGCCGGCTGAGAAGGCTGCAATGATCGCAAAGTCTATGCTCTTCCCGAAGAAGAAGTCCTTATGCTTCTTCTTCGAACATATGGAGAATTCCATCATATCCATACTTGCGCACTAAATCTTTATTATTCATGCAGCAAGCAATAGTAAAACTCTACCATAAATATTTAAAAAACTTTGCCATATTATACCCTTCCTTCTAAATAAAAAAATGTGCGGCCCAACCCGCACTGGCAGAAGTGTAACCTCTGGAGTTCCGCTTGTTCTATTTATATACCGCAGATATAGCGTGGGTGGGCCTGCAGGCCCAATGCGGTTTAAAAAAATAAAAACCCAAGATGGTGCGCTTCATCGCTATTTAGCGGCGATAGGCATCTTGGGGTCTACTCACATCCTTATGCCGGCTAGATGCTTTCGTTAAATTAAGTAGCTTCTATTCAGTTTAGCATGAAAGCGTTTTAATTCAATTCCTTATGGACGTATGAAGCTCAATAACAGTAGTCCTGGTGGGTCGAGACAGGATTCGCACCTGCGAAGCTATTAGCACTGGATTTATAGTCCGTTGCTGTTAAAATCTAAACCGAGATTTATTTTTCGGTCCAGCCCCTTTGACTACTTGGGTATCGACCCTGGTGGGAACAGATGGATTTGAACCATCGACCTTTCGATTATCAATCGAACGCTCTTAGCCAACTGAGCTATGCTCCCATAAATTGCGCTTAAATTATAAAGCGCAAATATTTGAAAAATTAAGTACCAGAAAGGATTGTAATTCCATCAATGATAATATCAAAATAAGGTGCTGAACGATATTCTGATTCATGGAAATATCCATTCTGTACAACCTGAGTATCTGCTTCATAGTTAGGATCACTGTCTACATCAGCCATATACTCAGAGAGAACTTCTCCATTTACTGTAAAACTATTTGTATCAAATACATGAATTTCACCAGAAGCAAGCTTTTCTCTAATAGCATTAACTGTTTCTGCTGTTTCAAGTGCGCAAACATTATCGTTAAAAGAAGTAAGTTCTACTGAACCAGTCTCCACTGTACCAGTCCAATCAGTATCAATAGGCTCATTATTCTTTACACAATTAATGATATAAACAAAGTATGGAGTCCAATTAATTCTTGAAGAAACCATAAATGTATTAGGGCAAGCATCAATAGTGCTACCATTATAAGAAACATTAGGAATATTATTATTCTCACATTCAAGTGGCGCGCCCATTGAATCAGCGTGCTGGCTAATCAACTTAAAATTATGACTTGCAAAATAATGGGCTGCTTCCTGTTCAAGGGTCTGATCATACCAAGAATTTGTATAAGTTACTGCCATTGTTGCAGTAGGGCACACAGATCTAATGCCAAGGAAGAAAGAAGTATAACCCGAAATAACTTCTGCATAAGGATAAGCTCCAATATATCCAACTGTTGCTTCTTCGGGAGCAAACTCTTCATTAGCAATCATTTCATTAAGCTTTAATCCAGCAGCAACGCCCGTAAGATATCTACCTTCATAGATAGAAGCAAAAGCATTATGGAAATTAGAAAGACTAATTGTATGAGCCTGAGTTCCAGTAGCATGGCAGAATTGCACATCAGGATAAATCTTAGCTGCCTGAATCATATAATCTTCATGTCCAAATGAATCGGCAAAAACAATAGAACATCCTTCATCAGCAAGTTCGCAAGCTGCTTCATAACATTCCTGACCTTCTGGAATATTAGTTTTAAAGATATACTGTACATTAGTTTCTTCACAAGCTTCTTTTGCACTTATAATAAAGTTAAGATCATATGTACTCTGTTCATCATGCAAAAAAATAAAACCAATCTTAATAGGAATTACTTCTGCGGTTTCATCTGCATCACCACTAACAACAGGAGCAGTAGGCTCAACAGGTTTAACTGTTCCTGCTGTGCAAGCACTAAGCGCAAGAACAAAACATACTACAAGGATAAATGCGAAAATCTTTTTCATATTTAATCTCCTAAAAAAAATAATTTATATTTTACAATATTATTATAATAAATTATTTGAAAAAAGTAAAGGGAATATTTTATTATTCCCTTAATACTTAAAAATTAATTTTTGGCCTGCATTAATTTTATTTGGGTCTTTAATATCATTCCATTTGCAAATATCTTTAATAGAACAATTAAATTTTGTAGACAATACTCCAAGAGTATCTCCATTTTTTATAATGTAAGGAATCTAAGTTCCTCCATTTACCATTTCAAGTTCTTCATCTGAAAGTTTTCTCATTTTATTCACCTGTTTCATAAATTATAATAGCGTGCTAAGAATAACCAGGCGCTACAACTTCATTCATAATTTTAGGTTCTCTATGACAACCCATTAAAGAAATGCATATTAAAATTGTAATAATAAAACTAATAATTCGCACTTTTATGTCTCCTTATAAATTAGAACTTATGCCCTACTTTCCGCCGTGCCTGTTACTCCTGTACAGCTTCTCTGGCTATTAATCTTCCATTGAGGACTTAGAACGTTTCCTCCCCTACGGTTAGGCTTCCCCTCAGGCATAAATTAAGTTCTAAAATATAAATACAGAATTATTTGATGGACCTTCGCCCTACTACCGATTACCTTCAACCATATTCATACACAAGCTACGCATGGTCTGAGCTTATACCCGTCGATATAACGCTTCCTTGCGCATTAGCT
>Ga0256405_10005701_pt1 | contig 21000 bp, 19 predicted proteins | sample RumenRJG_02DNA_FD_189096 | JGI IMG/M metagenome (GOLD analysis project Ga0256405, IMG submission 189096) | Bovine rumen microbial communities from Lethbridge, Alberta, Canada - RJG_02 | ecosystem: Host-associated > Mammals > Digestive system > Stomach > Rumen | place: Canada: Alberta... | reverse complement strand
ATATATTATACACAGATGCAAACAAAAAATAATATCCCCAGTGGTTTGACTGAAATATCATCTTTAGCTTAATGCGCTCTCATCCCACGGTTAAAACCGTGGGCTTTCTCGCTCACTTATATTGTAACAGAGGTCAGAAAGATAGGTGTCGCAATAATTCTCATCCTCAAAAAAACTGAGCCTTACATGAACTTTGAATATTGAGGAAAATGATGTTTAATTAGGATTGTAAAAAAGGCTGTGAACCGTAACGCATATAACATTTAATGTCAGCAAAATTCCCAATAATCGTGTTAATCTTAATACAAGTACAATGGTTACTGAGGAGTGAGGAGTAATTATGACTACAACGACATTAGGAATAATTGAAGGCTTCTACGGGAGACTGTATACCACAAAAGAGCGCCTAAGTCTCATGTCATTTATTGCCAAAACCGGCTACTCCTATTATATTTATGCTCCTAAAAATGATGCCTCGCTGCGACGCAGATGGCATGAGAATTTTACGCCTTATGAGGCGAACCGTCTTTTAAAAATGAGTGCCTTTGCCCATGAGCATCATCTTGATTTTGGAATTGGGCTCTCTCCCCTTGCCATTACCAGTGAAAACAGGCAATACGAACCGATACTCTATAAAAAGACTGAATATGCGCTAAAAAATCTTAAGGCGCGGATAATTGCCGTGCTTTTTGATGATATAAAGCTTTATGAAAAAAATGAAGGACAGGCACAGAACCGGATCATCAGCAGTATTTATGAGATGGCAAAGGATTATGGAGCCAGAGTCATCTTCTGTCCGACCTACTACAGTTTTGATCCTATTTTAGAAAAAATCTTTGGTCCCTGCCCGCCAGACTATTTTCAAGAATTGACACATAATCTTGATGAACATATTGAAGTCTTCTGGACTGGCAATAAAGTATTGTCAAAGGAAATAACCCCTGCCGATATCGAAAAAATCACCGCTCTTCTGGGACGCAGGGTTACTTTATGGGATAATTACCCCGTCAACGATGGAAAAAAAATTAGTACCAAAATTTACACTCGTCCATTTTTTAAAAGAGCAGGTCTTGATGGCATCGTTCTATCACATGCTGTAAATCCCATGCTCGAGTGTACATTAAATAAAATTGCGCTCTCCACACTACCTTTAGTCTATAAGGATGCAGATGACCAACAGCTTTTATCTATGCGAGAACAAACCGTATCAAGACTTTTTAAAATGCAGGGGCAGGATCTTTGTCAATTGCTGGTCTATCTTGATGCCCTGCACGATGACGGTCTTGAATCATTTGATGAACACAAAAAAAACTCGTTACTTACTCTTTTAGAAACTTCCCATACTAAGGCTGCCGATGAAATACGCGCCTTTTTCAGGGGCGTTTACGCCTTTGATCCTGCCTGTCTCACCTCCTGAGAGCATGAAACCTAGGAAGAGTGCCTGTTTTTACGTTTCCTTTTTAATTTGAAAATTTGTGAACCAACACGAAGCGTTTTCCATTACAATATAAGCGTTAATTCAGAACCAGTAGCAGTTATGGAGAAAACTTCTCCATGAGGGAATTACCATGTTTTCACCTGTAAAAATCGCTGTTGTGCTAAAACTCCTGATACTTATGCTCCTAATTGGGATTTTTTCACTAAGTGAGGCCAGCCAAAAGAACGATAACATACTGTACGGTAGCAGGTTTAATCTCAAACTTGGACATTACGTAGGTTTTGAGAATGATTACGATACTAATCTTAACCGGCCTGTCTATAAAAGAATAGATGCCATCCTCAAAAAGGATGAAATCATCATCAATGATATTGCTACCAAGTTTACCTTGCGCGATGACAAATTCTACGTGGATACCCACATTCTTTATGAAATCATCGGTCCAAACCGTTTTATGCTGCTTGCAGATGGCGGGGTTATATTTGAATATGCAGAAAAATAGTCTTGGCACTTTTGGGAAAATAAGGCATGTTACTGCACTTGCGACGCTCACTCTCCTTACTTTTAACTCAGTAGTACTGGCACAGCCCAAAGTCACCATCACGCCAGATGCTACTAAAAACATCTCGTATATCGATTATCATCACCGTCTTTTTTCCTTGAAAATTCCAAAGGGCTTCGTAGTCGGCATTGGCAAGACTGACTATACGCATTTCACTTTTATGCTTTATGATCCCCAAAATCCCGACATCAGCCTTTTTTTTAACATGAAAACTGAGGGTTATCTTAAAACCAAAAAAATGCTCAGTTTTTACAAACAGTACTATCCACAATCGCCCTTTGCCAAATTGCCGGTCATTGATCCTCAGACCACAGAAAGTTTCTATAGGGTATTTACCCCTGCCATAGCCTTTAATCAGAAGATTCTGCCCTTCAAAGTTCCAACCATGAAAAAATTTAAAAAGCTCTCCTCCCTGGGCAAAAATTTAACCGGAGGTGAAATTATCAGGGGCACTTATCAGAACGAGAAAAATGAGCATATTGAAGGAATATTTACTGCCACCATTAAAGAAATGGCCATGCCTCCGATAGTACTTCTTATGGTATACAACACCATTTACTTTAGCGCTAAAGAAAACACGCTCATCAACTATCTGCCGATCTTTAACTACTGTCTTTCCACTTTCAGATTTTCCAGTGAGTATGTTAACGGCTATTATCTTGAACAGGGACAGATAAAAGGCAATGCCAGTGCTTTACAACAGATCCTGGACAGTACCAGCAGAGTAATTGCCCAAGGCTGGGAGAAAAGACAGAAAACTTACGACATTCTAAGCCAAAAACACAGTGATGCCACTTTAGGTTATGAACGCGTGAGGGACACTGATACTGGTGAAATCTACAAAGCGGATCTCGGCTTTAGTGATTATGACTGGCACGGCAAATATGAAGTTATAAGTGATGACATGTATAATCTGCCAGTAGCAGGATATATTGAAAAACATTAAACTCCCACTCTTGACTTCCTCCTCTTGCTAAAGCAAGAGGATCCCTACTGCAGAGGCTAATTGCTTAGCTTGCTTCGGTGGGTTGGAGCAGCTTACCTCCTATGAGGTTCACTCAGCTGTAGTCTCTTTAGGAACTACAGCTGCTCTAGTTCAAGACCAAACTCACTCCCGATCCGGTCAAGTCCTGCCCTTATGGATTTTATTGTAGATGATGAGTTGCACAAATGCAACGGCAATACCTGATTAACTTTGCGCCTTATATCCCCGCCTAAAGGGCGTGGTTTTACGGCGCCTTTTGATAAAGACTCTGCCTACAAAGTTAGAATAATTTCACCTTACTTAATTCGGTTGAAGCCACGCCCCTTTATGGGGCGGTTTTATGTTAGCCCTGATTTTCTATGTAATATTCAATCGTAGCCTGTGATACCTGGCCAATAGATGCTACAAAATAACCATCTGACCATAAAGTACATTCTCTCCAATAATGCTGTTTTAACAGACTGTGATGATTCTTCAATGCTAAATAAGTGCTGTATTGTTTTAAAGGATGTGTGATCTAGCACGTTTTTTTCATAGAAAAAGGGAAAATTTCTCATATTCTTCAATCAGCAAATAAAAAAATTTAAAGAAAAATGCGATAATTACTATTCCGAAAAATTTTGTCTATACCAAAAAAAAGATGCTGCAATGACCTTAAAGGATGCCGATTACTACCGTCTAAAAGCAGATGCCATAACATCTGAAATGAAAAAAAATCTTAATGAACTCAAAACTGAGGCAACCGCTTCCCGTTTTGTGATTTCAAGTCTCAAGGAGATTTCTGCAAGACTCGGTCTTGAATACTCCCCCGAAGGCTTTTTAGCAGATCCGCAACATCATTATGCCTCCATCAATGCATTTTTAGAAAACCACGGTCTCAAACTTATCCCCTGCTTTGTACCGGCAGATTTAGCCTTTACCGATCAGATTTTTGTAACCCTAAAACCTAATTTAAAAAATGATGAGGACTGTGCCGCGGTTGATCTTCTAGTAAAGCAGAACCGCAAGCCTACACATGCCGATATGATCCATATCAGCAATATGAATATCAAACTTACTAACTACAATATCATGCTAAGAGTCTTTGAAGGACTGTTTGTAGTAAGTCAGATACGCCTTGATCCGCACCAGCGCAATGTTCTCAATCAGTTAATTCTCAAACTAGCCATCCCCAAAGAAGGCATGTCCTATATAAGAAACTGTTACACCTATGCTTGTGAGTTTCGTAATCGGCACTGTGATTATAAAAGAAAAGAATACTGTTTTAAGCCGTTAGATGACAAGGACGAAAACAGAGTCATAGAATATTTGGCAATGGTAGCCGCCTCCTCATCCTACAAGGAGAATTTCCATCCTGACTATCCACATTATACAGAATTAAATGATAAATACCTTGAACTTACCTTGATGCGTAGACAGCAGGCAGAAAAAAACAATCTTTATAAGATTGAACAGCTCTCCTTGCCTCACTCTTCCAAAAATCAAAATTCCCAGTTGCAGATTGACAGGCGTTTCTTTGTACTTGGTTATGCAGCAAACAATCAGCTGCTGACAAGTGGTACCTATTTGCAGGATAAAGATCTCAATGTAATTGTGCACAGGGATTCAGTACTGCGTGAAAATTCCCTCTGCCGCAGCATTTATGAACAAATAGGCACGCAAACTCCGCAAAGTCTTATCATCATTTTACAAAAATTCAATAGTCTATGCCTTTTAAATTATGAAAAGGTGCTGTCTACCCACCGTATAGCGCCTTATCTTGTTACCACAGATAATATGGCACTTTGCAATCTAATTCCTGCCATCTGCCCATTACGTGAGTCTGCCAGCCTCATGAGCGAAAAGACAGAGAGTCCCTATTACTGCTATCTTCTTGACCAAAGCAAAACAGACCATTATCAGGAAGAGGCTAATATAACAGAAACCAGCGAGGAGCTAATACTCCTGCATACTTTTCTCTTACGTTTTATTAGTTATGCCTTTGTACCATTTTCAAAAACCATGCCACTTGAGCTTACAAACAGCAAGCAACCTCTGCTTGTAGCAAAAGACAGTCCTGAGAACATGATAGGTGAACTTAAAGCAGAGTTTTCCCAAAATCAGTATCGCTCCCTTTTGTATATAAGAGCCCTCTATTTTGTGCTTTTTGAATGTCAGAAGAGCCCCTTAAACATTGACAGTATGACCTATCTTGCGCTGTATTACCATCCAGAATTATCTGAGATAGCGCTACACTACCTGTGTTATACAAGAAACATCGAGAATATAGAGGACTTATATGCTCATGAACCCAATATCGTGCTGCTGTTTTTGTTCCTCGGCATTGCCTCAGAATTAAAACTTGATGCCAGAGGTTTTCATGATGAAATAATTGTCTCTTGCGACATGATTTATGCAATGCTCAATGAGTTACAAAATTTTGTAGAAAAACATCCGCTTGAGGATTATCTTGTGATTAAAAAAACTCCAAGCTCTCTTCAGGATCTTGACAGTCTCTACAAAGGAGCAGTTTACGAAAGAGTTGATCTCAAGGTTAAAAGTCATGTCCGCACGCATGAACGCCGCAAAAATCCGATACTGCAGACGCTATTTGACAACGCCCTCTATATATGTCTTATAAAACCGCTTGTCAAAAAAGAACTCTTAGAAAAATTTACGGGCATTTCCTTTGAATTTCATCATGAACTGTTCAAACATGAATTTAACCAAAGTTTTTACAGCAAAAATCTCATGAGAGCCATGGGTAGCGGAGCTGATGTAGGTCTTGCCAGGGCTCTTTTTCACCAAAAACTTTCAAAACACGATGAGGCTAGTCTCTATCATAATCTCTGTTTTCTTGAATTTCAGAATTATCAGGAACTGCTGCCTTACTTTAAGATCAGTACCAATAACACCCTTTACTACTGTTTAGAAGATATTCTTTTAAAATTAAAGCTCTTTAAACTGCCGCTTTTTGGCTCTCTGCCAGGGGATCTGAACTCGCATTTTACCCTGCAGAAAATTATGCCTATCACCATCAGTACTGATGAATACCGTCATCTTGAGAAAACGTTGTTACCAACTTTAGAGCTAACCCTCATTATCTACAGCGCATTAAATGAGGTTACAGCCAATACCATTACCAACCTTATGCTGATTGTCAACAAGATAGAGCAACAGAAAAAAAGTACCAACGACTTTTTACAGAATACTCTTATGTCCCTGCGCAGTCTGCTCTCCCATTTGCGCAAGACCTCACTCTCCTATTACAGTTTCTTTCTTAAACATGAGTCCTTTGGAAAAACCCGCGACTATCTTAACGCATTATACCAGCTTGATACCAAGGACCATCCGCTTAAGAATTATCTTGATGAACGCTATGACGAACTTGTTAATCCAAAATCATCAAACAGGGACAGGCATGGACTTCCGCCTCATGCCTTAGAAAAGGAGCGCAAACCACATGTTAACCATACCGTGGATATCCGTAACTTAAATACCAAGTTAATTCATGCCAAAATCGAGGAAACCAAAAGGCTGCAGAATGTCATAGAACAGATCCGTATTGAGGAAGGTAACTTAAGCACTGCCGATGAAGAAATTTTGCCGCAAAAGAGTGCAAAGAACAGTATGGAACAGCAGACGCTTGCAAAAAAAGTAGAGACAGGACTTTTTAGTCTGCTCTCACCTTCGTGTCAGCGACTATTAAAAGGCATCAGCGAGCAGCATACCGAAGTCATAGATCTTGATGAATTTAACGGTCTGTGTCTATCCTCGCGTTTTATGTCCAAGGATGTGGCCATAGAAGAACTCAATGATTTTTGTTATGAGCATTTTGACGAACCATTGTTTGATTTGGCTCCCGAAGAAAACAGCATCTATATTACCACTGAGATTTTAAGCGAGATTCTGCAAGATAACTAATCTATGTTACAATACACATGATTTTTGGGGATAAACCCCAAATATTATGATTCTAATAATCGAAATTTAATTAAAGTTATCCAGGTATAAAATGTCATCACTAGCGCTTTTAATCATCTATCTGTCAGTAGGCGCAGTACTTGGTATTGCCCTCGGGCAGTTAAAGTACAAAGGTGTAGGTATCGGCATTGGAGGCGTACTGTTCTCCGGAATATTTGTCGGTCATATTGCACATGCCTATTTTGGTTTTGATCTGTCACTCGCAAGTGGCGGGCCAACCTCCCAAGAAACCATTCTGCACTTTCTCCAGGAATTCGGACTGATGCTCTTTGTGTACGGCATCGGTATTCAGGTGGGTCCATCCTTTTTTGCCGCTCTGCGTGGCAGTGGTCTCAAACTGATTTCTCTTGCAGTTTCTATCATTGTTTTAGGATGCACTATCTCTTTAATTCTGTACTTTACAGGTATCGTCACTCCTGATGCCATGGTCGGCATGTACTCTGGCAGTATTACCAATACTCCTGCACTCTCTGCTGCCATCGATATGATCGCGAATTTAGGCAAAGATATGCAAAATGCGGGGATGGATGCCAAAGCCCTGGGCTTTGATCCTGCCACAGTACCTCAGGCCTATGCTGTAGCCTATCCTTTTGGTGTCTGTGCCATACTCATCACCATGATTTTTATCCGTACTTTCTTTAAAGTCAGCACTGAAATTGCCGGCAATTCCTATGCAGAAAAGAAAATGCAGGGCGTGGATACTCCTATTACCCACAATGTCATGATCCAAAACTCTGATTTTTTTGGCAAAACCATCAATGATATTCCCTGTGTAGCAGATGGTACCGTCATCTGTTCACGTATCAAGCGCAATGGCGAGCTTTCAGTTCCAACCAAAGATCTGGTACTGCAGAAGGGCGATATTGTCCATCTTGTAGGTGGAGCCAAATACGTAAGTAAAGCCACGCAAACCATCGGTACTGAAACCAAAGATGTACTTACCACTCACGGCACCACCATTTCCGTGCGTCACCTTATTATTACCAACAACAATGTGATGGGACGCACCTTAAGTGAACTGGAACTTGAAAGTCGCTACAATCTCGTCATTTCGCGTGTATTCCGCTCTGGTGTGCAGTTTATGCCAACTCCTAATCTGAGACTGGCCCTAGGAGACGAAATCAACGTGGTCGGTTCCATGGAAAATATCCGTAAGGCCGGCAAGGTCGTAGGTAACTCCTCCATGACCATGAACCATGTTCCAATGATGCCTATTTTCATCGGTCTCTTCTTTGGTATGCTTTTAGGCTCTATTCCTATCTCCATTCCAGGCATTCCTCCAATGCGTCTGGGTGTCATCGGCGGGACCCTCGTGGTAGCCATTCTGCTGGCCCGTTTTGGAGATGCTCTGACCTTCAATAAGCTGCACTGGAGACTGCCGGTCTCTGCCCTTTCGGCTTTTAAGGAAATCGGTATTACACTCTTTTTGACCATCGTCGGTATTCGTGCCGGTGCCAATGGCTTTGTGGATGTTCTAACTCATGGTCTTGGTTTCTACTGGATGGCATGGGCTACACTTATCTCCATAATTCCACTCATGCTTGTCGGTTTTATCGGTTATAAATTCTTCAAGGTAAATTATCTGGTACTTTGCGGTGTGCTAGCCGGAGCCTGTACCGATCCTCCAGCCTTAGCCTATGCAAACGGTATGTACAAGGATGCTGAAGCCTCATCCATTGGCTACGCTACGGTATATCCTTTTGTAATGTTCTTAAGAATTCTCTCGCCACAGATTATGCTTATCATAGTCACGGCCACCATGGGAACCAGTCTATGATGCAGGAAACATGCTCCCCAAGAACCCTAAGCCTAGGGGAGCTGTTTCTCTCTTTGCTAAAGGCACTCCTGCAGCCTTTAGGTCTTTTTACAGCCCTCCCCTTGATGCTCATACTGCCAGGACTTGGTGCCAGCTATTATTATGAGGTGCAGAAAAATCAGCAAGGACACTTTTTGAGGGCAGGCTTTGGTTTTGTAAAGTCAGTCTCATGGAGCCTCGTCCTTAAGATTGAGGCACTCTACCTCATCATGCTCTTTGCCTTTGCCAAATATTATGCATACAGGGCCGGCATACTCTTTCAAATCTATGAAAAAGCCGCCGCAAGCCATCAGGTACTGCAGATAGCCACACCTGAACAGCAGGCCTACGCAAAGGGCATCTATCTTCTTTTGTATTTAGGTTTAGTGCTTGTCTTTACCTTTTATATCCTGACCTTCACCTATGTAAGTCAGCACCTTTATGTACGTGAAATGAAGTTAAACCAAGAAGCAACAAAACCAATATATAATAATTTTAAAAATGTGCTCAGGGCGGTTTTTTATAATCTTCATCTCTACCTTATTCTGCTACTCATCCTCACGGTACTCGTAAGTCTCATCGAGGCACATTTTTCGCGCTTTAAACTCATCTACATTGAAAGTATCATTCTTAACACTCAGGCCTTCAATCCTGTGATACCCTTCATAATTTTAAGGATAATTCTGCTTAATGTAATCATAGGAGCGATAAGTCTGACGACTCTCAGATCCCTTAGTCTTATTCCCAAAATTTCCCTTAAAAATCAATAAATAATCCTTTAATAATCAGATCATTCCTCAAGGTTATCCCCTGTTTTTGGCAGCAAAAAATGCAGAAAATTCCTTTAAGTGTGCGACAAAAATAAAAAAAATTTAACGGCAGTAATAACAAAATTCTTACATTTACGAAACATCTAATAAAGAAAACCACTGATCAATAGCAATACTCTATTGGTATACTCAGTATATTCCAAAATCACCCTATTATTTTTAATATAATTATTCTCATTATTACTTACTTCTGCTTTTTTTAGATTTTAGGAGTGTTTAAGTATATAATGACGCGGAGTATTATTCCATGTCATTTGCCGAGGTCATATGAATACAGCGATTAATTATATTAAGGCTGGAGTCTTAAATTTCTTAGGTTCCGCTCCTGCCTGGTATAAAAATGTCATCGTGGCATTTCTCATCATCAATCCCATAGTGGCTCAGTTTTCCATGTTTGTAGCAGGCTGGCTTTTGGTTTTAGAGTTTATCTTTACTCTGGCCATGGCTCTTGACTGCTATCCTCTCGAATCCGGCGGTCTTCTGGTAATTGAGGCTTGCTTTATCGGCATGTGTGATGTACACAATGTAACGCATGAAATCGAGGCTAATCTTGAAGTTATTATGCTCTTGATGTTCATGGTGGCCGGTATTCATTTTGTACGTGATTTTCTGTTATTCTTCTTCACCAAACTGTTAGTGAAAGTGCGATCCAACATCACTCTGGCCTTCATGTTCTGTTTTATGAGTGCTTTCCTCTCAGCCTTTGCCGATGCTCTTACCGTACTTGCCATTATCATCTCCACCTGCGTAGGTCTCTATCAGTTATATATGAAAGTGATTACCGATGATAATGCTCTTGCACTTGTCAGCAGCGATGACAGTGCTGTGCCTGAGGAACACCGCGCCAATTTAAATGAGTTCCGCGCCTTTTTGAGAAGTTTACTCATGCACGCTGCAGTAGGTACTACTTTAGGCGGTGTCTGTACGCTGGTAGGTGAACCTCAGAATCTGATTGTAGGCAGTGTCTGCAAATGGCAGTTTATGGATTATTTCTTCAGAATGTGTTCAATTTCGATTCCGGTGCTCATCTGCGGTCTCATCACCTGTGTATGCCTTGAGAAATTCAAGCTCTTTGGCTACGGACACACTATGCCTCAGCATATTTATGAGATCATGGTTAAAAGAGAACAGGAGCAGTCTGCCTCTCTAACCAATCGCGACAGGATCAATCTTGTCATTCAGGGACTGTGTGTGGTATGGCTGATTGTAGCCTTAGGCTTTCATTTAGCCTCGGTAGGTCTCATCGGATTATCCGTAATTGTACTTGCCACTTCACTGTGTGGTGTAACGTCAGAAGGACCTGTCGGCAAAGCCTTCTGCGAATCCATGCCATTTTGTGCCTTGTTATGCGTCTTCTTCACTGTGGTGACCGTGATCTCTGAGCAGGGGCTCTTTACTCCAATCATTGATTTTGTATTCTCCACTCCCCGTGAACTGCACATCCCAATTTTCTATATGGCCAATGGTATTATCTCTTCTGTATCTGATAACGTATTTGTGGCTACTATCTATATTGAGCAGGTGCGAAATGCACTGGTTAACGGCGTCATCACCGCAGAACACTTTGATGAACTGGCAATTGCCATCAATGCCGGTACCAATCTGCCATCCGTGGCTACTCCTAATGGTCAGGCCGCATTTTTATTCCTTCTGACCTCCCCAATTGCCGCCCTGATCAAACTGCCATATTTCAGAATGATGTATATGGCACTGCCATATACCATCGTGCTTACGATTATCGGTCTTGTCACCACCTGGTTCTTAATGCCAATTGTCTCCGAGTGGTTTATTGAAAACGGGATCTTAGGCCTGCCTACAGTAGAACAGATCATTGGCAAATAACTTTATTCTTAATTCTTAAACAAATATACTATTCATAAAATTTGGGATGCCTCGGTCATCCCTTTTTTTATTGTCAATAATATTTTTTACAAAATTCTCCATAATAGGTCATAAATCAAAATTTTACGGAAAAAATGATGTTAGAATGTATAACAGTATGGTTGAAAATTGCGATGCTCGTAAACAAAATACAGATCTTTTCTGCATAGCGGAAGCATGCAAAAATAAACTGCAAATTACGAGCTAAAAGGAGAAAAACGTGTTGATTATTATAAAGTATTTATCAGAAACACGATTCTTCTGGTTCCTGTTACTGCTAACGGGGCTGGTTCTTGAAGGCTGTGGACTTTATTTTCAGTACAATATGAATCTGCTGCCTTGTGTAAACTGCGTATACGAGCGGGCCTACATGCTTGGATTCATTGTCTGCGGTTTTGTAGGCAGTATCGGAGCGGGATTTCTCCTCATAAGACTGCTCTGCAGTCTCGGTTTTCTGGCCGCGTCTATCGGCGGTATCTTAGTGAGTTTTGAACATTACCAGGCTTACACCAACACTTCACTTTTAGGTAGCACCTGTAAGCTTACCACCAGTTTTCCACCTTTTCTGCCTTTAGATGAAATAGCCCCCTTTATGTTTAAAGCCACTGGTGTATGTTCTGACAAGTTAGACTGGGAATTTTTAGGTATGAATATGCCTTTTTGGGTATTATTCATATTTGCCGTTTCAAGTCTGGTTTCTTTTCTTCTGCTGTTATCAGTATTCAAAAAAAGGCCTGCTAATAACTATGAAAAACTTTACCGTCGTTAAAAAAACATTCTGCAGTTGCGGGTATTTGCAAACACTTTATAAGTTTTTGTTATTTCTTGGAGCTGTTTTAGCCTTGGCAGTTACCCCATGTCAGGCGGCAGAGACTGATGATATAGTCAAAATTAGAGAAAATGCAGTACTAAAGGTCGCAATCAAAGGTGATCTTCCGCGTATTTCCTTCAAAGATCCGGTATCTCGCGAATTTAAAGGCTTTGAGGTAGCTCTTGCCTATCGCATTGCCAAAGAGATTGATCCTGATCTTGAAGTCGAGTTTACCGAAATAACCACGGCCAATCGTGAGGCAATACTGGATAATGGCTATGTGGACTGTATTATCGCCTCTTTTAGTGTCACAGATGAACGCCTGAAGAGTCACGATTTTTCCGAGCCCTACTTTCACGACCATACCGGCCTTCTTGTACGCAAAGATTCTAATATTAGGGAACTTAAGGATCTTAATAATAAGGTAATTGGGTGTATCTACAATTCAAATTCCCCCTATGAGTTGGTAAAATCTCTAAAAGAGCATAAGCTAATTGACGAAAGCGATGTGGATTTAAAGTATTTTGATTTTAACACCTTCAATAAAAGAATAAGCTTTAAGCCGTATGAATCCTATGAGGCTATTATAGAAGCACTTGAGAATAAGGAAATTGACGGTTTTGTCAATGATAAAACGGTATTAGCCTCATTTTTAAAGGATGATTACCTTTTACTTCAAGAAGAATTTGGCATACAGCATTTTGCAGTGGTTACCAGAAAAGGTTCCTCCCTCTCCGCCCTCATCAACAGTTTTATCAAAAAATGGAATGCCGACGGCACCATGGAAAAAATTATCAAGGAAAACTTCGACTAGTCTGCTCTTCTTATAGATAACTCTAGGACTTTTGGCAATATTTGCCTTTTTTTCAACAAGGAAGATTTTCTTTTTTTCCTGATGCTCTTTAAGAAGGCACCGTCCTTTATTCTGCAAAATGAAGTCTTTTATGTTAGAATTAGGCATTAAAAAACTGCATGCATAAACGCAATGTCAGCATGCCTTTTTATAACATTAAATTGGCTCATATGCCAATTACCTTCTTAAACTTTAGAGAATAAAATGACTACTTGTAATCAGATGACCACACAGGGCAAAGATAAAACGCGCCTGCGCATTGCCATTCAGAAATCCGGCAGATTAACTGAAGATACCCTCAAACTGTTTCGCAGCAGTGGGATTAAAATCACCTCCAACAAGGATCATCTACTTTCTCATGCCGAAAATCTGCCCCTGGATGTGCTGCGCGTCCGTGATGACGATATTCCGGGATTGGTCATGGACAGGGTGGTGGACTGGGGCATTGTTGGACAGAATGTCCTAGAGGAGACCACCATGCAGCGTGACTCCGAAGGTTTATATACCGGCTATAATGAGGTTTTAAAACTTAACTTTGGGGACTGCAGATTAAGTGTAGCCATTCCTACAGAACAGGAATGGCAGGGACTTTCATCCCTCGAAGGCAAGAAGATTGCTACCACCTATCCACATCTTCTCAAAAGAGTCCTCAAAAAAAACGGAATTTCTTTTAAGGCAGTTCTGCTTACAGGTTCAGTGGAGGTTGCCCCGCGTGCAGGACTTGCCGATGCCATCTGTGATCTTGTCTGTACTGGTGCCACCTTGCAGTCAAACGGACTTAAGGAGGTAGAAACCATTTTTGAGTCTAAGGCTGTCCTTATAAGTCGCGATCAGGAGTTATACCCTGAAAAGAAAAAAACCGCAGATCTGCTTATTGAACGGTTCAAAGGGGTTATGAGCGCTGCGGAAAGCCGCTATATTATGATGAATGCTCCGAAAAACCGTTTAGAGGAAATCAGAGCTATTCTGCCAGGGGCAGAAAACCCATCCATTATTGAACTTGAAGGTAATAAAGAGCGTGTAGCCCTTCATGTGGTATCACGTGAAAAACTTTTTTGGGAAACATTGGAACAGTTAAAGTCATTAGGAGCCACCTCTATTTTGGTGGTACCAATCGAGAAAATGTTAGGTTAAATCATGCGCATTTTTAAAAATAATAATTTAAGTGATGAAGAAAGGGCTGTGGTTTTACGACGTCCTGCCGTAGAATCGGCTGCCAAGATTGAAAAAATCGTCAGTGACATCCTCAATAACATCAAGAAAAATGGCGATGACGCCCTGTTTAATTACTCTAAAACCCTCGACCACTTCGATGGTGATAACCTCATGATAAGTGAGGTGGAAATTCTGGATGCTGAAAAACGACTCAACAAGAAACTTAAAATTGCCATTGACGAAGCCTTTGTAAATATTAGTAATTTTCACAAAGAACAGACACCACGGGTACTAACACTCACCACAGCCGACGGCATTGTCTGTGAAAGCCGCACTCATGCTTTAGATTCGGTGGGACTGTATGTTCCAGGAGGTTCGGCTCCACTTGTAAGTACCGCGCTCATGCTGGCCATTCCCGCCATGGTCGCAGGCTGCAGAGAGGTTGTGCTCTGCTCACCTCCACCTATCAGTGATGCGATTTTATATGCCGCATCTCTGTGCAATGTCCACAAGATTTTCAATATTGGCGGCGCACAAGCGATTGGTGCCATGGCCTATGGTACCAAAACGGTGCCTAAGGTTTCAAAAATCTTCGGTCCTGGCAATCAGTATGTAACCATGGCCAAGAGTCTGGTGCGCAACGATCCTCAAGGGGCTGCGATTGATATGCCGGCAGGTCCAAGTGAAGTACTGGTCATTGCCGATGAGCATGCCAATGCCGCCTATGTGGCAGCCGATCTGCTCTCTCAGGCAGAACATGGGCCAGACTCACAGGTTATGCTCGTCACCACCTCATTAGACCTAGCCTACAAGGTCAAAGGAGAAATTGACAATGAATGTGCATTTTTGTCCCGTAGTCTTATAGCAAGACAGGCACTCACCGAAAGCAGTATTTTAATTGTGAACAGTATTGATGAGGCCATTGCCATTTCCAATACCTATGCTCCAGAGCATCTTATTTTGCAGATCAAGGATGCCGAAAAATATCTCAATGCGATCCGCAACGCCGGTTCCATCTTTGTGGGGGCCTATACTCCAGAGTCCCTTGGGGATTATGCCTCAGGCACCAATCATACTCTGCCAACCTACGGTTATGCCAGAACCTACAGTGCCCTGGGCACCGATGATTTTAGAAGACGCTATACCTTACAGCGCGCTACTAAAGAGGGGCTTGAAAAGATTGCTTCAACTATCACCACTCTGGCCAAGGCAGAAGGTCTTGATGCCCATGGCTATGCCGTCACTGTCAGACTTGAAAAATAGGATGAGAAAATGGATTTTGATAAACTTGTAGTTAAACATGTTAAGGAGCTGGTACCTTATCAGTCAGCAAGACGAATTGGCGGTCATGGTCACAACTTTCTAAATGCCAATGAATCTCCTAAATCAGAAGGTTATTTTTTAAACTCTTCAACTCTCAACCGCTATCCTGACTGTCAGCCTGAGGCACTTGTTGAGGCCTACGCCGATTATGCTGGAGTCCACAAAAGCAATGTGCTGGTGGGACGAGGTTCTGATGAGGCCATTGGACTTATCATAAGAACTTTCTGCGAATACGGGGAGGAAGGTATTTTAATTGCACCTCCTACCTATGGCATGTATGAGGTGGCCGCACGCACCAATAACGCCAAGGTCTTTGAGATTGAGCGTCATGAGGATTTTAGTGTAGATGCTCTTGCCATAATTGAGGCCTATAAGAAGGCTCCTTTTAAGATTAAGGCGGTCTTTATCGATTCTCCGGCAAACCCTCTTGGCAGTATCCTCAATCAGGAAGAACTGTGTAAGGTCTTAGAGGCACTGCCTGAGACTCTGATTGTAGTGGATGAGGCCTATATTGAATTTGCTCCATCCGATTATGATATTACCCCGCTTCTTGATAAGTATGATAATCTTCTGATCCTGCGTACTCTCTCCAAGGCCTTTGCCCTTGCCGGGATCCGCTGCGGTTTTGCGCTTGGACACCAAACATTGATTGCCAGTATGCTCAAGGTGATTGATCCCTACCCCGTCTGTGATCCTGTGGTGCAGATTGCCACCCAGGCTCTGTCAGGCAATGGGATAAACATGATGCAGGAGCGGGTCTTAAACTGTATTACGGACAGAGATAACCTTAAGGACTATCTTTTGTCCCTATCCTGCGTGGAAAAGGTCTTTAGTTCCTATGGCAACTACCTTCTGGTAAAGTTTAATGACGGACCAAAACTCTTTGAATTTATGGCCCAAAGAGGCATTATTCTGCGTTCTTTTGAAAACAAAAAGGGACTGCATAACTGTATCCGCATTTCCATTGGCTCCAAAAGTGAAATTGATGAACTGAAAAAAGCCCTTATGGCCTTTATCGAGACAGCCTCATGATGAAGTATCTATTTTTAGACCGCGACGGTACACTGGTTAAAGAACCGCAGGATGAGCAGGTAGACAGTACCGACAAGGTGGAATTCACCCCCTATGTCATAGCCGCCCTGTTAAAACTCAAGGCGGCAGGCTATCATTTTGTCATGGTATCAAATCAGGATGGTCTTGGTACCGACTCCTTTCCGCTTGCAACCTTTACCCCTGCCCATGAACTGATTTTAAAGACCTTTGAAAGTCAGGGGCTTATTTTCGATGAGGTTCTTATCTGTCCCCACACGGCTCATGAAAACTGTGACTGTCGTAAACCCAAATTAGGCCTTGTCAGTGCCTATATGCGGGATCTTACCTGGGATCGTGAACACTCCTACTTCATAGGTGACAGAGACTCAGATGTCATGATGGGCAAGGCTATGGGCATTACCCCTTTACGCTATGATGAACACAGCTTAGACTGGATGGCAATTGCAGAGCAAATCCTCGGTAAAAAGCGTACGGCTACAGTTGTAAGAAATACCAATGAAACCAAGATTACGGTGAGCGTCAATCTTGATGAGAGTGGAAAGAGCAGCATCAAAACCGGCATCGGTTTTTTTGATCATATGCTAGAGCAGATAGCCACCCATGCGCAGATCTCTTTAGAGGTCAAAGTGGATGGGGATCTTTACATCGATGATCACCACAGTATCGAAGATACCGGTATTGCCTTAGGTGAGGCTTTAAAAAAAGCCTTAGGCGACAAACGCGGGATCGGCCGTTTTGGTTTCTGTCTGCCTATGGATGAAGTCTATGCCAAAGTCTTCACCATGGAGTGCAACAGTGATGATGTAACCTGTGCTTTAGATATCTCAGGACGGCCACACCTTGAATTTAAAGGTAATTTTGACCGTGACAAGGTAGGTGATTTGTCTACAGAAATGATCCCTCATTTTTTTGAGTCGCTCTCCTACGCTTTAGGGCTTACCTTGCGTCTTGAAGTGACTCAGGGCAACGCCCATCATCAGATTGAGGCTCTTTTCAAAGCCTTTGGCCGGGCCTTAAGATCTGCCCTCAAAAAGGAAGGCAACACCCTGCCGTCATCAAAGGGAGTCCTATAGTTTTTGCATAAAACACTTTCAATTAAGGATACATGCTATGCGTATTGCCATTATTGATACCGGCTCTGCCAATTTAAACTCGGTGGTACAGTCTTTAAAAAGGTTACATCAGGAAGTTGTAATTACCTCCTCGCCCGATATGCTTGCCACCTTTGACAGACTGCTCTTGCCGGGTGTAGGTACGGCCAAGGCAGTAATGGACGGAGTCTTAAAGTATGAGTTAAAGGATTTTCTCTGCACCACTACCACTCCGCTTCTGGGGATCTGCCTTGGCATGCAGATTTTGGGTACGGATTCCGAGGAAGTGCCAAAGGGTGAGGAAGGAGTCTGTCCCTGCCTCAATCTTATTGACACTCATGTAAGGCATTTTAAAGTTAGCGAAAACAGGCTTCCGCATATGGGCTGGAATACGGTTACCCATGAGGAGCACCCGCTGTTTATGGGGATCAAGAATGATGCCTTTTTTTACTTTGATCACTCCTATATTATGCCTGTCAATGACCATACCATAGGCACATGTGACTATGGTGAGAAATTTTCAGCCGCTATCGGCTTTAAAAACTTTTTAGGTGTGCAGTTTCATCCTGAAAAATCAGCGGATGCTGGTGAACGCCTGTTACTTAACTTTATTGAAAATTTTTAAGTGGAGACACTATGTTAATTCCGGCATTAGATCTCTCAGAAGGTCAGGTCGTACGCCTCAAACAGGGGGATTTTAATCAAAAGACCGTTTTTGAAGTTGATCCTGTAACCTACATTGTGGAGGCTGCCCATGACGGCGCTGACTTTATGCACCTCGTCGACCTCGATGGTGCCAAAGATCCTGCTTTGCGTCAGCATGATCTCATAAACAGAATTGTAAAAAAGTCCCCGGTGCCAATTGAAACTGGTGGCGGCATCCGTACCTATGAGGATGTTCTGGGGCTTTTAAATGACGGAGTGGCAAGAGTGGTGATTGGCTCCATTGCCGTCAAAGATCCTGAAACTGTCAAAAAATGGCTCAGAGAATTCGGAGCCTCTGCCTTTACCCTCGCCCTGGATGTCAGAGTAGTAGATGATATTCCCTATGTTGCCACCTCAGGCTGGCTTGAGACTTCGAGTCTTGCCATTGATGACGTGCTAAAGGAGTTTCTTCCTTATGGCATTGCGCATATTCTGGTGACTGATATCAGTCGTGACGGGATGATGCAGGGGGCCAATAACAGCCTTTACGCAAAAATTCACAAGTCTTATCCAGATCTTGATATCATTGCCTCAGGCGGTATTTCAAGTCTTTCCGATCTTGCCTTTGTAAAAAAGGCGGGAGCCACTTCAGTGGTGGTCGGGCGTGCCCTCTTAGAAGGAAAATTTACGGTCAAGGAGGCCTTAGCATGCTGGCAAAACGCATAATTCCCTGTCTTGACGTCAAAGAAGGCATGGTGGTCAAAGGTGTACAGTTTAAAAATCACGAAGTCATGGGATCAATCGTAGATCTGGCAGAACGCTATGCCAAAGAAGGTGCCGATGAGCTGGTATTCTATGATATTACTGCCTCCTCCCTTAATAAAAGAGTGGATAAATCCTGGGTAGCCCGTGTTGCCGAGGTTATCAATATCCCTTTTGCTGTGGCAGGCGGCATCAAAAGCGTTGAAGATGCCCGTGAAATCCTGGCCTATGGGGCGGACAAAGTCTCGATTAACTCTCCGGCACTTGCCGATCCTAGTCTTATTACCAGACTTGCCGACAAGTTTGGTGTGCAGTGCGTGGTGGTTGGCATTGACTCCTTCTACAACAAAGAAACCGCCCGCTATGAAGTAAAGCAGTATACCGGAGTGGTTGAAAAAACCAGAACCACCTCCTGGGATACGCTCTCCTGGGTAAAAGAGGTACAGCAGCGCGGGGCCGGAGAAATTGTCCTCAATATGATGAATCAGGACGGCATGCGTCAGGGCTATGATTTAGAGCAGTTGCAGAAAGTACGTGACATTGCCACTGTTCCGCTTATCGCCTCAGGTGGTGCCGGGGAAATGCAGCATTTTTACGATGCTTTTAAGGTGGGATGTGACGGAGCGCTGGCCGCCTCAGTGTTTCATAAAGGTGTCATCAATATCGGCACACTTAAGAATTATTTGAAAGATAAGGGAGTATGTATTCGTGATTAGATATTTTCATGGTTTTTCATCGCTAGATGAACTGGATTTTGAGAAAAACCAGGGACTGATTCCGGCCATTGTGCAGGACTGTCAGACCGGGATGGTGCTGATGATGGGATATATGAACAAAGAGTCCATAGAAAAGACCGTAGAAACCCATTATGTCACTTTTTTCTCACGCGCAAGACAAAAACTCTGGACCAAAGGAGAGGAGTCAGGTAATTTTCTGCATATGCGCTCCATTACCTGCGACTGTGACAAGGATACCCTTCTCATCCTGGCTCGCCCAGACGGACCTACCTGTCATTTAGGCACTACCTCCTGCTTTGATGCCTCCCCTCTTGCGGATGCCACTTCACGCTACATTTCCAAGAACCCTTTGCAGGATTTTAATTTTGTCAAATAAAGGAGCACAACATGCCATTTTTAAATATCAAGGTAACCACTGCCTTAAGTGAAGATTGCAAGGCAAGTCTCACGCAGGAACTTTTGGACGCCACGGCATCTGCAATAGGCAAACCTAAAAACTACATCATGATGAGCATTGAAGATAATCAAAGCATGTATTTTGCCGGGCAGAAAATGAGTAAATGTGCCTATGTGATGGTTTCGCTCTATGGTAACAGCAGTTATGACAGTTACAATGAACTGTGCCATAAAATCACAGAGGCACTGTTAAAACATGCCGGTATTCCTAAAAATGCAACCTATGTAAGCTTTCATCCTACTGATTACTTTGGCTTTAACGGTGGTCTTTTCTAGAATTTATCTCCCAATAACCTCTCTGCTCATAAGGTTTAAAGGGAGTATTATGTTTTTTGAAGGACATTAAGATTTTTTTCAAAATGTAACTAGATATTCAAAAAAACTGAAATTACCTCCGAGAGTAGAGATTATTAATGAGCATTAAACATCTAAGCACGTACACCCTAACAATAATCTACGAGAGTAGAAATTTTTAATGAGCATTAAACTTTAACAGTCAAAGGAAATATGACTAATCTACGAGAGTAGAAATTTTGTAAAAGGTCCGATTTAAATTTTCGGACTTAATTTTCCTCAGCCATATTCCATGGCATGAGACTCTCTAAAATTTCACTCGGGATGGAGTGAGATTTAAAATCTGTGATGGTGCCTCTCTCATCT
>Ga0256405_10005700_pt1 | contig 21001 bp, 23 predicted proteins | sample RumenRJG_02DNA_FD_189096 | JGI IMG/M metagenome (GOLD analysis project Ga0256405, IMG submission 189096) | Bovine rumen microbial communities from Lethbridge, Alberta, Canada - RJG_02 | ecosystem: Host-associated > Mammals > Digestive system > Stomach > Rumen | place: Canada: Alberta... | reverse complement strand
CGTCTCCGCCTGCTGCGCCTGCACCATGTAGGCCAGCAGTTCATTCTGCTTGTCCACCAGTTCCTGACGGTCCGCATCCAGCGACGCCTTCTGCGTCTCCAGTTCGGCCTTGTCACTGTTGAGCTGCGTAATCTGATCGGACAGTTGTTCCATGACTGTATTGTCATGTTCCGTGATGTCATTGAGCCCGTTGATCAGACGGATCAGCTGCTCAAAGGTACGCGCACCCATCAGAATGTCAAAATACTGATTGAGACGCATCGTCTGCTGGATCGTTTCCAGCCGCTGCTTCATCTTCTCTTCGCCGGCATCAACTTCCGCCTGATTCTTGTCAATATCGGCCTGCAGCGCCTCGATCTGCTTCTCCTTGACTGCGATCTGACCATTGAGATCCGCGATGTCGTCGTTGAGCGTCGCGGCCTGTTCCTGATAGTACTGAGCCTTGGCCGCATAGGCTTCAATATCCTCGGAAGCCTGGGCGATGTCATCTTCCAGCTGGCTCACCTGATTCTGCAGCGACGTGGAGCTCTCCGACTGATACTGCAGAAATTCGCGGCACGACGTCTTGTTGTCCGGCGAAAGGTCGCTGCCGCCGGTGCATAGATTCATCCAGTAGCTCGTATCGGAAAAGTCTTCGCCCTCGGCATGGACCGGAGCTGACATACTGAAAAGAAGCACTCCAGCCAGTATTCCTTCTGCGCTTCTTTTCCATAGATTCATCTTCAATATCCTCCGGCCATCAGCGCTTCCAGCGCAGGTAGCGTGTCACTGAGAAGAACGAGCCAAGGAAGCCGACCGCCATACCGATCAGCAGCAGGGCTACATTGATCTGACGCACAAAGGGCACCGGATTCAGCAGCGAAAACATCTGCGAAATCACATAGCCGCCCGTAAACTGATACAGATAGCGGTAGCCGAAATAGGTTCCAAGCATCGGAATGATTGAACCCATAGCTCCGATAATGACGCCCTCCACAAGGAACGGGGAGCGGATGAAGCTGTTCTTTGCGCCGACGTTGCGCATGATCGCGATCTCATCGGCACGGGCCGAAATCGTCAGCTTGATCGTATTGGAAATAAGGGCCACCGCCAGCAATGACAGCGCAATCGCAAGTACCGCGCCGCCATAGCGGATGGTACGCAGAACACGTACCAGCGTCGTTGCCGAGCTGCCGCCGAAGTTGACGGACTTGACGCCTTCAATCTGCGAAATCTGATCGGCGACGCTTTCCAGCTGCGAGCCGTCCGAGATCTCGACATAGAAAGCATCGTGCATCGGGTTGTCCGAATCCATCGTCTCGTACAGCTTCCGGGTATTTTCATCGAACAGATCGAGGAGGTAGTTGAACTCTTCCTCCTTCGTATGGTAGGTAATGCTCGTGACGCCGGGGATCTCGGAGATCGCCATCTGAATGGCATCCTCCTGCTCCGCCGACTCATAGTTGTAGTCGACCATGACCGCAATCTGCACCGACTGTTCCAGGCCTTCCGTAAACTGCTGCATGTTGAAGGTGAACATCAGGAAGATGGAAACGATGGAAAGAGCGATCGTCACCGTGACAGCGGCGGAAAAACTCATTGCACCATGGCGGAAGACGCCGTGGAATCCCTCCTTCAGGGGTCTGAAAAAGCTACTCATGCTGCGCATAACCTCCCTGGGCAAGATCTGCCGTAATATGTCCGTGCTCCAGCACGATGGTACGCTTCCGGTGCTTGTTGACGATGGTCATGTCATGGGTAACCATGAGGATCGTCGTACCGTATTCTTCATTGATCTTCTCAAGCAGTGCCATGATTTCATCCGACATCTGCGGATCCAGGTTGCCGGTAGGCTCATCGGCGATCAGCACCTTGGGCCGGTTGGCAATGGCTCTGGCAATGGCGACACGCTGCTGCTGGCCGCCCGAAAGCTGATTGGGGAACGAGCTGCCCTTATCGTCGAGACCGACGAGGTTCATGACTTCACGTACGCGGCGGCGGATCAGATCCTTGCGCATCCCGATCACTTCGAGGGCATAGGAAATGTTCTCGAACACCGTCTTGGTCGGCAGAAGCCGGAAATCCTGGAAGACGACGCCGATGTTGCGGCGGTAAATGGGAACCTTGGAGTGGCGCAGTTTGCCGACATTGATGCCGACGACATTCACCTTGCCCTTGGTCGGGATCTCTTCTCCGTCGAGCAGCTTGATCAGCGTCGACTTGCCCGATCCCGTGGGACCGATAATGTAGACGAATTCGCCCTGGGCGATATTCATATTGATGTCGTAAAGCGCATTGACACCGTTCTTGTACTTTTTAAATACGTGGGTGCATTCAATCATGCATGGTTCCTCCTGAAGCTTCTGTTAAATCAGTGTATAGGTCCAGCCTTCGCCCTGCATATCGGCGACTTCGCTGGTAATAATGAATGCCATCGGATCCAGCTGCTTCACAGTAGCGATCAATTGATAATACTCCGTCTTTGATACAATCACCATGACGACTTTGCGCTCTTCCCGCGTATAGCCTCCGACCCCGTCGAGGATTGTGGAACTGCGGTTGAGATCACGCGTAATGACATTGGTAATGGCATCCCACTTTTCCGAAATGATCTGTACCTGCCGCGCATCGGCGCCCGATCCCATCGTCAAAATCTTATTGAGAGCCACGGAACTTGCCATGACCGAGATCAACCCGATCAGAACAGCTTCCAGACTATAGATGAAGCAGCCCAGCAGAACGGTCAGACCGTCAAACAGAAAGACAAGCGTACTGACCGGAATATCGGTATAGCGGTGGATAACCAGCGGTGGAACATCCATTCCGCCGGTTGAGGCACCGGTCCGCATAACCAAGCCGACACCCGCTCCGCCAAGTAAGCCGCCATAGAACGATGCCAGGGTCATGGATACTTCGGGAACGGGAACGATCCGCTGCAGCAAAATGTTGAAGACCGGATAGAGAAATGAGGACAGAACCGTTTTCAGAAAAAAGTCGCGGCCAAGAAAAATCCGGCCGACAAACAACAGAATGATCGTCAGGGTGTTGGCCATCATGGTTGTATCAATATGCGTCAAAGGATAGAGGACGACACTGATGCCGGCGACACCGCCTGAAAGAATATTGTACGGGAGCAGGAACATCTCTACCGAGAGGCAGAGAAGAAATGTACCTGCAACAATGGACAGAGTATCCAAAAAGCTGTTCCTCTTGATTTTTACCGTCTGTACATTCTGGCTCATCGGCATGATTATAGCATGCCTGCTTCTCTTCCTTTTATAAAGGCGAAAAGACGGGCATGATGGAATTTGTTACATTCCATGAAAATTTTTCTTTTATTCTTTGGGGAAGACCATGCTAGCACCCCGAATTGTCTTGATTTTTCACTGGGATATGATATAAATAAATAGATTTATCTGGTACTTAAAAGATTTTACTTTATGGTATTTATGATCTAACGGTGAGACAAAAATGAACTTGAAAGAACAACAGGAATCGACGAAAGGAATTATAGACAACATCATTCGGGAACTTCTCAGAGCACGCCGCACGGCAGGTTTGACACAGAAGGAACTCTCCAGCCGGACCGGCATTGCCCAAAGCGACATCAGTAAGCTTGAGCGCGGCATTGGCAATCCTTCTCTGAAAACGCTGGCACGTCTGGCGGAGGGAATGGATCTTCAGCTGTCCCTTACATTCATGCCCAAGAAAGCTGAATAACCCTTCAGAAGTTCAGTTCCAGCAATTCCCGCAGACGACGAATCTGCGGTATTTTTTTATATTCCTGGACGGGGCTGCCTTCGGTATTCATCCATACCGGCTTCATGCCCGCAAGACAGGCACCATAAAGATCCGTCTGCCAGAGGTCGCCAATGAAGACGCACTCGTCGCAGGCAACGTGAAGGCGGTCTGCCGCAAGACGGTAGATGGCGGGATCGGGTTTATGGATGCCAATGTCGCCGCTGACGACCCAGTCGTCAAGAATCTCCTTGAGACCGGCCTTTTCAAGCTTATGATTCTGTCCGGATGCAGAGCCGTTGGTGACGACGCCGACCAGATACCCCCGCCCCTTCAGTTCCCGGATGACATCCATGGCATCATCAAAGAGAACCATCTGCTGCCAGAGGACGGATTCCCACCAGTCATTGAAGTCAGCACCCAGGTCGATCTTCCACTTCTTCAGGATGCCGTCACGTACATAGCCTTTATTGACATCACCATGCTGATCGAGAATCATACAGTGCTGCAGGATCACTTCCCGCTTCAGCGGATCCATTCCGGGAAACAGCTCATCGACGCGCCGGGCATAGGTTTTATAGGCATAGATGCGCCGGTTGCCCAGCGTATCGTCCAGATCAAACAGATAAGCGCGAACAGTCATGATTCTTCTCCTTCTGATGCATTTCAACAAGGGCGATTATAATATGGAAAGGCGAGGAGTTCAGCATGTCAACTAAAGTCTGCGATTTCTGCTTCAACGAATATAAGGGATTGTTTACGCACACAGAGACGCTGCCGGACGGCCATATTATCTGCCGCAGCTGCCGTCAGAAGATTGAATCCTACGGGATGCGTGTGAAGTACGATCTGTTTCAGCTGCTGGTGACTGCGGACCCGAAGATGCGCGAAGTCATCATGAGCGATTATCTGGAAAGTCACTCGGTCGATGAAACCAGGGCGGCGTTCTTTCCGGATTCTCCGATTCCTCTTCACGCCGGAGAACACCTGATCAACCAGGTACCTGCCTCGATCGCCATCGATGCGGCCATGATTCCCCAGCGCGAAGTGATACAGCGGATTGCCGGCATCACCAAGAAGGATGTGTCGAATCTCTATGATGTTCCAAACGGCACCGAAGTCAAGGGAACCATCTATGAGACAGATGCGGCGTTCTACTTCCTTTCGAAGCATTTCATCAACGTCCATAGAAGAACCAACATCGTTCATTCGATCGAGGATCTCAATGCGATCCACATTCTTGAGCGCGGACACTCCTATACCTACAAAACGCCGCACACGGATCTATTCTTCATGAGGGATACGCTGCACAGACTGATGGTGGCGAAGGAAAAGACGGCACACGCAAGCCTGATCTATCTTTCAAGTGACAACACGATGACGCTGATGCCCGGCATCTATATGGTGCCGAAAAATGTGAGACCCGGCACCTACTTTGTCAGCCCCGCTTCCAGCCCTGCGACCCTGCAGGTCCGTGACGCGCAGGGCCGCATCCGGACGGTAGCGGACGGAGAGCTTGACCTCGATGAGGGATCTCTTCTGGAAGTGACGGGTTCCTATGAGTTCCGCATCCACGAGCGTGCAAAGCGCAGTGTTGATCCTTCAAGCGGCGGCAGGCAGTAACAGTAACAAGAACAATAACAACAAAAACAACATCCTTAGAAAATCAAAGCGGCGGGGGAGAATCCTCTGCCGCCGTTTTGCCTGATCCCTGATGATTACTGTGCTGTTTTGTGGAAGATCCTGTCGAGATACGAATGCAGGATGCCGGTGCGGTTTCTGTCCATGACGATCTCATTGGCAAAATCGGCAGCCACATCCGCGTGCGAAGAGAACAGTCCCATGGCCCGGCGCCGATCATCGCTGGAAATGGAATGATCAACCAGATACCGGTAAATGATAGCCAGAGGGCTGCTAAGACGAAGCAGGTTTTGTTCCATAGTTCACCTCCGATTAAGAAATACTGATGATGAGGTGTACAATCTGTCTCCAGCCTCAGTATAGCGCATTGACTGCACCGGACTGCTATAATTTCCATAGAAAAGGAAGGTGATTTTGATGGAAACCAACAATGAGTTCGCAAATGAAATCGTTGAGAAAATCAAGGCGCTTGTAAAAGAAGGCAACGTTGCCAAGATCAATATCTGGCACAACGGAGAAAAGAAGGCATCCTTCCCGGTCAATGCCGGTCTGATCGGCGGCGTCCTGATGGCAGCTGCTGCGCCATGGGCGCTCATCGTTGCGGCGATCGCTGCGGTTGGAACCAAGTGCTGCGTCGAAGTGGAGAAAAAAGACGGATCCGTGATTAACATTTACGGAAGTCACTGAGGTGGGATTGCAAAAAGATCAGGAAAAGGCGAACGGAACACGTGCTTCTTCAGCATCGTGTAATCCGTCCGCCTTTCTTTTTCTAAGGTATGTTGTTGTATTGTCTGTTGCTGGTTGTCAGTTCACCGGCAAGCGTCTCTCAGTGACTGTTATAGTTGTACTCATCGTGATGCTTGACGATGACATCGTGAGCTCCGCCTTCAACGATCGAAGTCGGCGATACCAGCGTCAGACGCGCCTTCTGCTGCAGCTGCGGAATGGTGAGTGCACCGCAGTTGCACATGGTGGACTTGATCTTGGCCGTCGTCATGTCGACGTTATCCTTCAGGAAGCCGGCATACGGTACATAGGAATCGACGCCTTCTTCGAAGGTCAGCTTCTTTCCCTGGCCCAGATCATAGCGGCCCCAGTTGCGGGCACGGTTCGATCCTTCGCCCCAGTACTCCTTGACATAGGAACCGTTGACCATCAGCTTCTGGCCCGGCGCCTCTTCAAAGCGTGCAAAGTAGCGGCCCAGCATCACAAAGTCCGCACCCATCGCAAGGGCCAGAACGATGTGATAGTCATAGACGATGCCGCCATCGGAGCAGATCGGAATATAGACACCGGTCTTGCGGAACCATTCATCTCTTGCCTTCGCTACGGCCTGTACAGCCGTCGCCTGTCCGCGGCCGATGCCCTTGGTTTCACGGGTGATGCAGATGGAGCCGCCGCCGATACCGATCTTGATGAAGTCTGCACCGGCCTCCGCCAGATAGTTGAAGCCGTCTTCATCGATGACGTTGCCGGCACCGATCTTGACCGAGTTGCCGTACTTGGCGCGGATCCAGTCAATTGTTTTCTTCTGCCAGACCGTATAGCCGTCCGAAGAGTCGATAACCAGAATATCGACACCAGCCTTGATCAGAGCCGGTACACGTTCCTCATAGTCACGCGTATTAATGCCGGCACCGACGACATAGCGCTTCTCATCGTCGAGGATCTCGTCCGGATATTCCTTGTGAGAGTCGTAGTCTTTACGGAACACGAGATAGAGCAGATGATCGTTTTCATCCACGATTGGTAGCTGATTCAGCTTGTGCTCCCAGATGATGTCATTGCATGCCGTCAGATCATCGCCCAGATGGCCGACAACCAACTTTTCGCGCGGCGTCATGAATTCGCTGACCGTCTGATCCGGATTTACATGGCCGATGCGATAGTCGCGGCTCGTCAGCATGCCCAGCAGCCTGCCGTTTGCCGTACCATCATCGGTAACCGCCATCGTGCTGTGACCTGTTTTAGCAAGCAGATCGAGCATCTCGGCAATCGTCGTATCGGGACGGACATTGGAATCGCTCGGAACGAAGCCTGCCTTATAATTCTTGACACGGGCGACCATGGCTGCCTGGGTCGCAATCGACTGCGATCCGTAGATGAAGGATACGCCGCCTTCTTTTGCCAGCGCAATTGCAAGCTTATCGTCAGATACCGACTGCATAACCGCAGAAACCATCGGAATATTCAGTTCCAGCGAAGGTTTCTCTCCCTTGCGGAAACGGACAAGCGGCGTCTTCAGTGAAACATTTGCCGGCGTATTCACTTCTTCGGTCAAGCCCGGAACCAGCAGATATTCGCTGAATGTATGCGACGGTTCCTCATAATAAGTAGCCATGAAACATCTCCCTCCTCTTTCAATTTCTCATCATTCTAAAGTCAAACCAAAGCAAAGTAAAGAACCGCGCGACGATCATGCTATACTTGTTGCGAGCAGAAAACGGGGAATTTTTATGAGACTGAAAAACAGTTATTTCTATACGCTGAAAGAGAATGCGAAGGACGAAGATTCCGTCTCTTCCAACCTTCTCGTACGTGCCGGCTACATCAAGAAGAGTTCCGCCGGCGTCTACATGATGCTGCCGCTGGGATGGAAGGTCATGAAGCACATTGAGGAAATCCTGCGCGAAGAAATGGACCGCACCGACTGTCAGGAACTGTTGATGCCGGCCCTCATTCCGGAAGACATCTACGTAGCTTCCGGCCGCCGGGCAGGCTTTGGTGACAGTATGTTCTCTCTGAAGGACCGCAAGAAGCAGAGCTATGTCCTTGGTCCGACGCACGAGGAACTGTTCGCCCAGGCCGCCAAGATGAAGATCAAGTCCTACAAGGACATGCCCTTCTCTCTGTATCAGCTGGAGACGAAGTTCCGTGATGAGCCGCGTCCACGCTTCGGTCTGATCCGTACGCGTGAGTTCATTATGAAGGATGCCTATACCTTCGACGTGGATGAAAAGAGCTGCGACGCCTCCTATCTGAAGCAGTACAACGCCTACAAGAACATCATGGAGCGTCTGCACCTCAACTACCGCATCGTCAAGGCCGATACCGGCATTATGGGCGGACTTCTTTCCGAAGAGTTCCAGGCCATTTCGCCCCGCGGCGAGGATGTGATCGTCCTCTGCAGCAACAATGATCTTTCTTCCAACATCGAGGTATGCCCCTGCGTCCCTGAAAAGCCGGATCACAGGGAAGAGGAAAAGGAGCTGACCCTGGTCCATACGCCCAACAGCGGAACGATCGAAGAAGTTACGGATTTCCTGCATGAGCCGGCAAAGAAGTTCGTCAAGACACTGATCTATAACATTGACGGTCGGCCGGTAGCGGTCATGGTCCGCGGCGATCGTGAAGTCAACGAGACAAAGCTGCAGAAGTTCTATGGCGCCCAGAGCGTCGAGCTGGCTGATGCCGCGACTGTCGAAGAAGTGACCGGTGCCAAGGTCGGCTTTGCGGGCCCGATCGGCATCAAGTGCGAAGTCATCGCGGATGAGGAAGTGCTCTATATGCAGAACTTCGTCGTCGGCGCCAACAAGACGGACTATCACTATCAGAATGTAAACCTGAAGGATTTCAAGCTCGATGGGCACGGAGATCTTCGCAATATCATGGAGGGCGATACCTGCCCGAAGTGCGGCGGAAAGATCAGCTTCGCCCATGGCATTGAGGTTGGCAATACATTCAAGCTGGGCACCAAGTATTCGAAGGCCATGAACCTGCAGTATCTGGATCAGAACAACCAGCTGCAGGACGTCTGGATGGGAAGCTATGGCGTCGGCGTGGCCCGGGCAATGGCCGCCATCGTCGAACAGTACAATGACGAAAACGGCATCGCATGGCCGGCTGACATGGCACCGTACCAGGCAGCGATCGTTCTGATTGCGCCGAAGGATGAGACGCAGTCGGCTTTGGCTGAGACGATGTATCAGGCGCTGCAGAAGAACGGCATCGATACGATTCTCGATGATCGTGACGCGCGTCCAGGCTTCAAGTTCAAGGATATGGATCTGATCGGCATTCCTTACCGCATCACGGTCGGAAAGAAGGCTGCGGACGGTCTGGTTGAATTCAAGGTGCGCGGAAGCGACACCAGCGAAGACCTGACAGTCGAGCAGGCTGCTGCCAAAGTCAGGGAACTTCTCGACGCTTCGATTGTGCATGTGGACCATCAGGGCGAGCCGCACGATTGAGCTATGACCAGCCGAGATATCTTTCCCTTCATTAATGAATTCATTACGGTGACACTGAAAGACGGCAGTCAGCGTTCAGGCTACGTGGCCAACAACGACGCCTTCCGCAAGGACGTGGACAGTGTCACGAATCTGGAGCTGATCAATGGCTTCTTCCGTGAATCCGTCAGGCTGGAAGACATCGTGAGCGTCGACCCTTCGGCGCGGGACGAAACGATTTCAATCCCTGTCGTCGGCCTCAAGGACGGCTATCGTAACGCCGATCCGTCCAGGGTAGAAGGAAAACAGGAGCCCGAGCCCCTGCTGCGGCGCGAGGATCTGGTTCTCTATGAGGGCGATATCGACAATGAGCTGAGTGACCTTTACTTCCAGTACGTCGAACGCTTTCATAAGAAGCCGGACACGAAACGCAGTCTCGGCTTCGAAGTCATGAGTCTCGATCGCTTCAAGGAAGTGATCCGCATCTGTCTCGACCGCAATGAACCTGTCTCTGTCGTTCTCAATTCCTTTGTCAAAGCCTATCTCAACGCCAAGCATCCTGACGATGAGAAGTAATCAAACATAGAAAGAGAATAAAAAAGCCGACGGCGCGGACACCGGAGAATCAACACTCCGATGTCTGCGCCGCCTTAGTTTATTCGGCTGATTTCAGATAATCTGGAAATGCATTTCGAAGCCACAGCGCAAGACCGTCATCGTTGTTTGACTTCCGGGTAACGGCATCGGCGGCTTCTTTCCCCTCGTCACAGCCGTTGCACATACAGACGCTGTAGCCTGCCGTCTTTAACATGGGAACGTCATTATCCATGTCTCCTGCGGCGAGAATACCGGTGAGCGGGATGTTGAGCAACTCGGATACTTTCTGCAGGCCCATGCCTTTATTGACATGTGGATCCATGAATTCCAGCATCGTCGTCTGGGTTTTGACGCTATGCCAGAGATCCGATGGATGGGCATCGGCCCAGGCGACAGCTTCATTCATCTTTTCCGGATCATTGATCCGGTACATCACTTTGGCATGCGGTTTCTGCCAGAAGTCGGAGAGGTCCTTTGCAATGATCAGATTGGAATGGTTGCGCTCGGCGCTTTGCATTTCACCTTCATCGACGCGCAGGGCCATGAAATCGGGCGGATCTATATACATGCTCGGATTGAGGTCCAGCGGCGCCATCATCGTCAAAAGCTTCTGCAGCGTCGAGGTGGAAAGAAGATAGTATTCGTACGCCTTCTTTTCTTTTTCAATGTATACCTGGCCGCCGTTCATTCCGATGACGAAGTCAAAGGGAAAGTCAAAGTGCCAGAGACGGTTGTCTTCCAGCAGCTGGTGATAGTCGCGGCCCGAGGCGATGCCGAACAAAATGCCGTGCCTGTGCAGTGCACAGATCGTGTCGCGCGTGAAACGGGTCATAAGGCGGTCGTCGCGGACCAGCGTACCGTCGACGTCTGCCGCAATGAGGCGGATTGTCTTTTCGATTTCTGTCATACTGTTCCTCTGGCTGCTATTGTACACCGCCATTCAGCCATGAAAAAACAGGCAGAACGTATCTGCCTGCATGGAGGACTTCTGTTATTTGAGGCCGCCGCGATGATCGCAGAAGTAATACAGCGTAATGCCGCTGGGGCCAAGATGCGTACCAACGACCGGTCCCACACGGCCGATGATGACGTTCTTCGTCTTGCCGGTTTCCAGTACTCTCTGCTTCAGTTCCTCGGCATCTTCCGGGCATGCGCAATGGCAGATCAGAACCGGTTTATCCACCGACGTATCGATGCGCGCCGCCATAATATCCGCAAGCCGCTTCAAGGAAGACTTGCGCCCGCGGGCCGTACCCATACCAACGAGACGTCCCTCGTTATCGATATCGCCGACCGGCTTCAGCTGCAGCAGCGTACCGGCAAAGGCCGCAATGTTGGAAAGACGTCCGCCCCGGCGCAGATGGTTAAGATCCGAAACAGTCCACGTATAGTTGATATGGAGCTTCGTATCTTCAAGCCACTGAGCGTTGTCTTCAATCGACATACCCTCATCACGGTTCAGGGCAGCGAAATAGCTCTGATAGCCCATTCCTCCGGTCGCACCGCGCGAATCAACGATGATCAGCTTGCGATCCGGGAACTCTTCCTGGAGCTGCTGCTGCGCAAGCAGCGAATTGTTGTAGGTCGAAGACATACCGGATGTGAAGCAGTTGTAGAGAATATCAAACCCTTCCTTCAGAAGCGGGCGGAAAAAATCCAGATAAGTCTGTGGCGTAATTGCGGTCGTAGAAGACATCACACCGCTCTCGACCTTTTTATAAAAGTCATCCAGCGGAAATTCCGAATTGTCATAGGTAGCCTTAAATTTATAGCCATCCGTCATGGCGACTTCCATCGGGATGACAAGGATCCCTTCCTTGTCCGCATATTCCGGGATAATGTCCGAGCAAGCGTCGGTCACAATCTTGTAGTTCTCCATTCGTGATCTCCCTTTCAGTTACCATTCCCATTCTACGGAACAGAAAAGGCCGGAATCAATCAAAAATCCTTTTCAATCGACGTTTCTTTAAATTTGTAAAATCATTCTCACACCACTTTTTTCGAAAGTATCGGGTTAATAACAGGAACGGAATTTGTGTCCGGATCGTTTCCTTCCGCCTCTCATTCAAAATGACGGTATAATGACAGAGCAATGCCCCCGTAGTAAAACGGATATTACAAACCCCTCCTAAGGGTTAGTTGTGGGTTCGATTCCCGCCGGGGGCGCCATTGTTTGAATTTTATCTTTCCCTGCGATAAGATGGAACGGCACTCGGAATATAGCGCAGCTTGGTAGCGCGCATCGTTAGGGACGATGAGGTCACGGGTTCGAATCCCGTTATTCCGACCATAGTATGAGAAACCGCATAACAATGCGGTTTTCTTATTTTGTGGCACTAAAATGGCACTATTTTAGTGCGTAAAACTGCGAATCCAATCGGAAAAAGGAGCTTTCGCTCCCTTACCGAATGTACCCGTGTGTGCTCATGATCTCGTGGCTTGCAAGCAGGTTATTGACGTATTTCTTATTTTTTACTGAATCCAGCATTTTCTGGAAGTCGCTGTCGCTGATCATGACTTTTTTCCTTCCTGTTTCCACCCGGCTTCCTGCTGGACACCGTTGCTGTTTCCGCGTGCCAGTCGCGCATCGTGCTTAGCGATTGCCGCCTGCATCTTACGGTCGTACTCGGCCTTGATTGCAGGATCTGCCTTCAGGATTTCATCGAGTGTGTAGTGCTGTTCTCCAGCTTCCTCGTTATTGCCCCCCATCCTGACCGTTCTGGCTTACTTCCGGACTCCCTTGGTCATTTGTACCGTTGCCGGTTTCTGTGGCCACAGTGGTCTGATTCGCGGTTGTTTCTTCGGTGTTTGTTACGTTGTCGTCGTTATCCATATTTCCTCCTTTTTCTGGCTCCGTCTGTTCAGGTTTTGCACTGGCCATCCGCAGCTCTTCTGTATGGGCACGAGCGAGTACAGGTTTTTCACTGGCCTCGATCCTGCTGCTTCCGTGTCATGAGCCTTTTAACGTCATGCCCGGGACGTAAAAAGCCCGCCTGCTGGCGAGCTCATCTGCTGCTTGAACTTTTTGGTTGGTGATGCTATATAGTGAGTGTCGAGAAGTTATTCGCCCTTGCCATATTCCGGTCTTGCCCGTGAGAGCTTGACTAGGAGGACGTGATAATACTTCTCATTTTTTTATTTTCTCTACGCGATAAATTGCTAACTTGCGGTTCCCTGTTTTGATAATGACTGTGATCGGAGCAGTGTTTTGGTTCTGGTGAATCTTCGACGATATATCATCTAGAAGCTTTGCTGTCTTTTTCATTTCCGCCTCCGGCGCGGGATTAAATTCAATCAGCAAACCGCCTACTTTTTGCCTGACCGGCTTTTCTCCCTCTAGCACCCATGTAGGTGTAAATGTCTGCTCTAATCCTTCTTCAAGGCTTGTTTTAAGTGATACGGTTCCCGTCTTCCTATCGAACAGAAGACCTCTGAATGAATAATCCGCTGTCTTCTGACCCTGTGCCACATTCCCTCGTGGCGTAAGAATGGTGATGTCTCCACCGAGATAATCATGCAACCATTCTGCCGCTTCAATCTCTGCTGCTGTTGGCTTTTCCCATTCCCCCTTTCGCTCTTCCTGACGGATTATTCCATCCTGTGGAACGGCAAATTATTTGAAGCTCCAAAGTCAAATTGTTTGCAGTTGAGATTTGTCTGATTTAAGTGCCTGGTCAAATTCGCTGAAGATCATATTCAGATTATGTGGGAAACAAATGCAGCTGCAGACTGTTGAAGATGAAGCGGAGAAATTCAGATTCCTGTACATCCAAAGCCCTTGAAACATGCGCCTCTCCATATGATTCTTCCTGCATACCTGACATTTCTTTATGGGCTTGTGAGGCCGTATTGAACAGAATTTGATTATCTTTCCTGACGAAAATAGTATGAATTTACGGTTGTGACCTTTTTTCTGCGTATTTGATGACAGAAATAACGGAATTACTGCTCGTGAACCTTCTTGCCCGTCACATATTCCGGCGTAATCTCAAGCATCTGAACAATATTTCCGCTTCTTGCAAGATCCGCCCTGTAATAGCTCTCAATCTGCTCCGGATAGATGTGTTCCGCCAGCGCCATGACATTCTTCAAAATCACGCTGCGGTCCTCAACCATACGGATACGGCCGAAGACGATGACACTTTTCACGTACAGCGCAAAATCATCCGGCTGCCGCAGCTGATCCTCGATCACCGTGAAACACACCTTGTCGCACTTCTTCAGCGCATCGATCTTATGACCGGCGCCGGCACAATGGATATAAATGTGACCATCATCCCCAACCAGATAATCCACCGGGACCCCATACGGATAACCCTCATCGCCCAGCAGAGAAAGGACACCTCGATGCCCGTTTTTAAGCACATTCAACGCATCGCTGTCCTCCAGCTGCTGCTTAAACCTTCTCATTTTTCTCATCATCAGTCCCTCTTCTCTTATTCCAGAGTCTGCGCCGCTTCTTCCAGATACGAGATGATCGGAAGACTCTGTGGACATGCCCCTTCACACTGACCGCAATGCAGGCATGCCGAAGCGGGCGACGCATCCTTGACCGCATGCTGATACCGCTTCTTCGCCTGCTCCAGATTCCCGTACATCTTATACAGGTTCATCGCCGTAAAGATATCCGGAATCCGCATCCCGACCGGACAGCCCGGCATACAGTAATGACACCCCGTACAGGCAATCTGATCCGCCTTCGCAAGAATATCGCGGGCCTCCTGAATCACCTGCATCTCCTTCTCCTTGAGTGGCTGGAAATCTTTCATATACGAAAGATTGTCTTCCATCTGCGCAACGGAACTCATGCCTGACAGCACCGTCAGCACACCCTCCTGCGACGCCGAAAAGCGGATTGCCCACGACGCACAGGACATGGCAGGATCCGATTTTCTGAACAGATCCCGGATCGCTTCCGGAGGACTTGCCAGCAAACCACCCTTCACCGGCTCCATGATGGTGACCGGAATATGGTGTTTCTGGCAGACAGCGAGATTTGCCCGCGACTGCACCTTCGGATTCTCCCAGTCCGCATAGTTGATCTGCAGCTGAACAAGTTCAACTTCCGGATGCGCATCAAGCAGATTTTCCAGAAGCTCTGGCGACCCGTGGAACGAGAAGCCGATGTGGCGGATCCTGCCCTCCTCCTTCAGCTGCTTCACATAATCCCACAGACCGTATCTGTTATAGAAGTCGATATTGCCATCCTGGATCGCATGCAGGAAGTAAAGATCAAAATACGATACACCTGCCCGCTTCAGGCTCACGTTGATCTCATCCTTTGCCTCAGCCTCATCTTTGGCCATTCTTGCGTTCAGTTTATCGACCAGAAAGAAGCGGTCGCGCGGATAGCGTTCCACCAGTGCCTGACGGATCGCGTCCTCGGAGCCATCATAGGCCCACGCCGTATCAAAATAGTGCATCCCTGCCGCCATGAAGTGATCCACCATCTTCTTTGTCTCTTCGACGTCAATGGTGTTTTCATCCTTCCGGGGAAGACGCATCAAACCAAAGCCAAGCTTCCCGAACCCGCTGCACCACGCATTCTTCGCATCACCGTACAAATAATGATCCATAGTGTTCTCCCATTCTCCTTTCTGATTTTACTGCAGCCTTCCTTCATCGAAAAACCCTTCCGCGGTATTTCAGCGAAAGGGTTTGTTATTCTTATTCTGCTTTTTTCAGGTTGTTTCAGATTGCACCGCAGTCCTTGAGCAACTTCTCGACTTCGGTACCCCTGATCTTCTTCAGAGCTTCATTCAGTGCTAAGCGCTGTTTGAAGCCTAGTTCCATCTCGGTCAGCTTCTTGCCATCGCCAAGCTTCACCGTCGCCTTGATCAGGTCACGGACATCGTAAACCGATCCCCATACCTCAGGTACACCGCGGTCCACGTTGCACAGCGTATAGACCGCCTCCATGCCTGTACGGATCGAATACTCCGTCGTAAATACCGTGTCACGCGGCGTTTCTGCATACTGGCCCAGGAACGCAAGATTTACCGATCCCTTCGGAACAACCAGCGGACGGTCTCCGGCCTTGCGCGGCTCGAAGAACGACGTCACATACGGCATCATGCATGCAGTGGTGTTGCATGCGCTGCCCGCCAGTTCCATGATCCTGTTTTCAGGGATGCCGATGTGGTACAGCCACTCGGCGCACAGCTCTTTGCCCGTGCACTGGTACATCGGCTTCTTCACAAAGTCACCATTGTCATGCCAGCAATTCAGGCCATAGACCCAGATGAGGCAGTGATCCTTCTTCTGCTCCGTGAACTGACCCTGACGGTTGATCGTCCAGCTCATCAGCCAGCTTGAATCCTTTGCCGTCACGATTCCGCCCGTAACAACCTTGCCGGAAAGCGGATCACGGTGGCAGATCTTCTCAATTGCCGCAAGGATCTCAGGATCCGCCGTATCAACGGTCCACGACTCCCAGCTTGTCTCCTCGATGCTCGGGAAGAACTTGTCCGGATGACCGAAGGCGTCATCCTGTGCCGCCAGCTTCTTCCAAAGCTGAATGGACGGGCCCTCTCCGTTCTTGCAGGTAACAACCGGCGCATGGGTCTGATCACCATAAGCCGTATTATCGCCCTGGCAGCCGTTGGTCACAAACACCAGATCATCTTCCGTCAGGTCGATTGTCTTCTCCTCGCCGCCCTGCGTATAAACGATCTTCTTTGCGACCTTACGATCCGGGCTGCAGTCAACCTTGATATCGGTGACCGTCGTATCGTATTCAATCTTGACACCGTGATCCGTCAGATACTTGAGCATCGGCTTGATCATCGACTCATACTGGTTGTAGCGCGTGAAACGGAGTGCACTCAGATCCGGCAGACCATCGATATGATGAATGTAACGCTGCAGATACAGCTTCATCTCAAGGGCGCTGTGCCACTTCTCAAAGGCAAACATCGTCTGCCAGTAGATCCAGAAGTTGGTCTTGTAGAAGTCCTCGTCGAACACATCGTCGATCGTCTTGTCCGCCAGTTCTTCATCGGTGCTCATGAACAGCTTCAGCAGCTCCATCGTCGCCTTCTGGTTCATACCGTATTTCTTGTCGGTATGCGCATCCTGGCCACGTTTCTCGGTCACACGGCACAGGGAATAGTTAGGATCCGCCTTATTGAGCTTGTAGTATTCCGAGAAGATCGTCTCTCCCGGATTGTCGATCGAAGGAATCGAGCGGAACAGATCCCACATACATTCGAAGTGGTTGTCCATCTCTCTGCCGCCGCGCATGATGTAGCCGCGGCTCTGATCATAGAAGCCATCGCACGATCCGCCGGCTCTCGGCAGATGTTCAAAGAGCGTAATATGATCGCCCGGCATCTGGGCGTCGCGGACCAGGAAGCACGCCGCCGAAAGTCCGCCAAGACCGGTGCCGACGATCCATGCCCGCTTATTGTCAATGCCTTCCGGCTTCACTGCCGGCGCAAACGCTTCATAATTACCGCTGGAATAGTACATATCTCTGTTGTCTCCTCTTCTTCATTTGTTTGATCGGGCGCCTCTACCCATTAACTTAGCCAACAGAAAAAGGCGCACAAACTGCACGCGCCATTGTTTGTACAAATTTTTATCACTTCGCCGGTTTTGAAGTAGAAGCGAAATTCTTCAGCGCCGTCGGAATATTGTTTTTCGTCAATATGACCAGACGCGTCATGATCTGCTGCGGATCCTCCACCATGTCATGCTCAACCCAGTCCAGAACGATGCCGACAAAGGCATATTTGTAGAAGTCGGCGATGAACTTCTGATCCTGGCAGCTGACATCCATGCCTGCCGCCTCTTCCTTGACAACGCCTTCGACCAGCTCATAGGCAACTTCCGTCAGATAGCGGTAGATCGGCTCATGGTTCACGGAATGGTAGACGTTGCAGATGAACTCCTTATTGCGAAGACAGTAGCGGAATATTTCACGAAAGCCCTGTTCCCATGTCTCATAGGTACGGTTATTGCCGAGTGCCTTGCGCGCATCCTCCACCAGCGCCCACTCCACGAGATCATAGATATCGTGAAAATGGTAGTAAAACGTCATACGGTTGATGCCGCAGTCACGCGCCAGATCCGTCACTGTAAGATCATCGAAGGGCTTCTTCTTCAGCTCGTCCTTCAGCGCCTGTTCCAGCGCCCGTTTTGTAAGATCTGCCATGCAATCAGTATAGATTTTTCAGAACTCTGCCGCCAGTGCCTTTGGCCGCACACTGAGGTTACGGAATCCTGTTCAGCCCAGATACTTTTCACCATTGTGACGCTTGTTAATGTCGTCAATCAACGTTCCAAGCTGCGAAAGATCCGATATCCGATACTGCAGAGACGCCCTCATCTCTTCATCCGGAACAATGTGATCCTGAATGAACGCCGAAGGGAAGCCGCCCCGCTTCGCCGCCACGATGCCGTACTTTCCATCCTCCACAACCAGCGCATCACGATTGCGTACGTTCAGCTTACTGGCGGCGACGTCAAATACCGCATGGCTCGGCTTGCCCGGCAGATGTTCGTCACGCGACGATACCAGCACTTCCGGATGCAGCTCACATCCTGAATGAGCCATAAAATGACGGATGTCCTGATAATAGGAGCCGGTCGCAATGGCATAGGGAAGATGATGTTTCTCAAGATAGGAAACCGCCTCCGCAAGACCCTTCTTGTCCGCGCTGCCCTTTTCCTTGAACATCTGATCAAAGTAGAAGAGGCGATTGTCCATGTACTGCTTCATCACTTCCTGAATGCCCGGATACTGCTGTTCCAGCTTCAGTACCTGTTTCTCATCGGTGCCGATCATTGTCTTGAGCACATCTTCCGATACTGTCATGCCGCGCTGCTGCATCAGCTGCTCAACAGTCTTAAGAAACAGCGTCTCCGTATCAAACAAAAGTCCGTCCAGATCAAAGAGAACAGCACGGATCATGACTGTTTCTCCGTCTTCGGAAACCTGATTTCATCCGGGTAGGCCCACTTCTGCAGCTCTTCCGCTCCCAGGACTTCCGGTTCCTTTCCACCATTCACCGTCAGCGTATGGTAGTAAAGTTCCGCGATCTCTTCGACATAGCTGACTTTCAGATAGGCGCCTTCAATGGAATTCTCATCGACGGCGACACAGCCGTGAGCCTTCATCAGAGCCGCATCCGCATCCTTCAACGGCTCAAGGACCGAGTCGGCAAGGGCCTGTGTCCCGGGACGTCCATACGGTGCCACCGGAATATAGCCGTTTTTGCAGTTGAGGTTGAACAGCTCATACACAATGGCGGGCACAGGTTTGTTCAACACCGCAAATACCGTCGCATACATCGAATGCGTATGGGCGATTGCCATCACATCGGGACGCGCAGCATAGATCTTCAGGTGCATCAATGCTTCGCTTGTCGGTTTGAGGCCCGTCGGATTCTCGATCACCTCCGCATCCATATTCATCACCACCATGTCCCGCACCTGCAGCTCATCGCGATCAACTCCGCTCGGTGTCATGACGATGAGTCCGCTCTGTTTGTCGCGGGCCGAAAAGTTGCCCGACTTATGCTTGCACAGACCGTCTGCCTGCGCCCTTTTGGCAACGTTCATGACCCGTCTCTTCAGATCTTCCAGCATATTCCTTCTCCTGTTTATTCCTTTGTTCTGTTGAGTGCTTCCTTTGCCATGTACCAGGCAAGGGCATGCACAGGCTGCGGAAAGGTTCCGTCTGTAATCATGGCCCGGATCTCTTCTGCCGTATGTGTCTCGTAATCCAGAAATTCCGTCGCATCAAGCTTCTGATCACTGACGTGGTGACAATCCCTTGCCAGATACAGATAGGCATAGTCATCGTTCGATGTCGGCAGCGAAGCGATCTCCTCCAGAAACTGCCACCGCTCACTGACGCAGCCCGTCTCCTCCTGCAGCTCACGTTTTGCGGCCGCAAACGCCGTTTCACGATCCGGATGACGCACCGTCGTTTCAATGGCTCCGGCCGGAAATTCGACCGTCACCTTGCCAATGCCCTGGCGGTACTGGCGGACACAGATGTACTGCCCCGCTTCATTCAATGCCACGATGACGACGTAGCTCTTCTTTGAAAATGTAAAGAAGGGGCCGGCCGTACTTCCATCCGGCATCCGGTAGGTTTCTTCCCTCAGATCCAGCCACTGATTATGGACTGGATGCTTCGTTTCCAGCAGCTTCCATTTCAGCTTCTCATCTTCGTCCCGTGCCATCTTCCCTCCTCATCCTTCCTTGTCTTCTCGATATTATACCGTGAGCCGTTCTCCCTTCGGCGGGCTTTGCTAAAATGGAACCAGGAGGCAAACAATGTCCGAAGAAACCATATCTGCTTCTGTTCTCTCTTCCTTTCCTTTCGCGGATGAGCGAAAGCTCGACGTCCTTCTGCAGGCGGCATTATCATCCGATCATGAAAAGTTCATCGTCCTCGACGATGATCCCACCGGCGTTCAGGCGGTTCATGACGTCCATGTCTATACGCACTGGGACGTTGACTCGATCCGTCAGGGACTCGAAGAAGACAGCCGCATTTTCTATATTCTGACCAACAGCCGCGGCATGACAGAGGATGAGACGACGCGTATTCATCGTGAGATCCTCGCCAATGCCCAAACGGCTGCAAATGAAATACCCAATCACCCGTCCTATTCTTTCATCTCCCGCAGCGATTCGACGCTGCGCGGACACTTTCCTCTGGAAACCGAAATTCTCAGGGAAGGAATGGAGAAAAACGGCATCCGCGTTGACGGCGAAATTCTGATTCCCTTCTTCAAGGAGGGCGGCCGCTTCACAATTCGCAATACGCATTACATTAAATACGGCGACAAACTTGTTCCATCGGCAGAGACAGAGTTTGCAAAGGATCCGACCTTCGGCTATACGCATTCCGATCTTCCTGC